>ERZ1034878.34-NODE-34-length-68737-cov-14.004907_pt1 | contig 68737 bp, 77 predicted proteins | sample MGYA00520593_ERZ1034878 | MGnify/ENA primary metagenome ERZ1034878 (study PRJEB33766, sample SAMN09781724) | gut metagenome | biome: gut microbiome | host: Homo sapiens | place: Madagascar | study: EMG produced TPA metagenomics assembly of the PRJNA485056 data set...
ATTGCGGCTATGGGAAGGGAATAAGGCTGCGATTCTTTCACGTTATTCAAAATGACTAACATTGTCACCTCGACCAAGCGTTTTTTATTTAAATGTCATTCTGACCAAGCGTTAGCGCGTGGAAGGATCTCGGCTATATTCTTGCACTAAATCGCAACAATATCAATGTCGGGACTTCGCCCGATAATACGTTAAGGCCAAGATTTCTCCATTCCGCTGCGCTCCAGTCGAAATGACATTTAAAATATTTTTGCCCCCACTCCTAGAAGTTTGATATTTGCGGCGAATAGAAACAAAAGTCGGCGTGTAAAAATTTTAGTGTAGATGAACCTACATGAATTTTTACAACGCCGCCCCTTTTGTGATTAGTCGCCCAAAGAGCAAACTTCCCTACTCTAGACGAACTTCCATATCTTAAAGTTTCTTAAACACAATCGACGAATTAGTCCCGCCAAACCCGAATGAGTTGCTCATCGCAGCTTTAATTTCGCGTTTTTTAGCTTTCAGCGGCACTAAATCGAAATCGGCAACTTCGTCTGCCGGATTGTCCAGATTAAGTGTCGGCGGGCAAATCTGATCCCGAATGGCTAAAATTGAGAACACCGCCTCAACTGCACCGGCCGCACCCAACAAGTGTCCGATTGCAGACTTGGTTGAAGACATCGAAACATTTTTGACGCCCTCATCCCCAAACAGCCGTTTAACCGCCATGGCTTCACCTACATCGCCGGCCGGAGTAGAAGTACCATGAGCGTTAATATAGCCGATATCACTCAAAGCAACACCGTTCTCTTGCGCATGATCTGCCGCCATTTTCATTGCTCGATATGCACCGTCGCCAGAAGGAGCAGTAATATGATATGCGTCACCGCTAAGGCCATAACCGACAACTTCGGCATAAATTTTTGCACCGCGTGCTTTGGCATGTTCATATTCTTCCAAAACAACGGCGCCTGAACCTTCACCCATAACAAAACCGCTGCGGTCTTTGTCCCACGGGCGCGAAGCTTTTTCCGGACAATCATTAAAATCGGAAGTAACCGCTTTCATCCGTGCAAACCCCGACAAGCCGAGGACGTTAACCGCCGATTCCGCGCCGCCGGCCACCATTAAATCAGCATCACCGCGGGCAATCATTGCCGCCGCATCGCCAATAGCATGCGTACCGGTTGAACAAGCAGTTACACAAGCATGATTCGGGCCTTTCAAACCGTATTTAATGGAAAGGTTGCCGGAAATCAGATTAATCAAAACTGAGGGAATAAAGAACGGCGAGATTTTTTTCATCCCGACTTCATTAAACGAAATCGAGTTATCATAAATAACCTGTAAACCGCCGATACCCGAACCCATCATCACACCGGCACGATATTTTTCTTCTTCGGTAGCCGTCTCCGGATTCCAACCGGCGTCAGCCAACGCATCACCGCCGGCCGCCATTCCGTAGAGGATAAATTTATCATTTTTCTTTTGGTCTTTCGGAGCCATAACCGTATCAGGATTAAACTCGTTTTCACCATCGCCCCAAGGCACTTGTCCGGCTATGGTGACAGGAATATCTTTCAAATCGACGCCTTCAATCTTGCGGATACCGGATTTTCCGGCCAACAGACTTTTCCAGTTATGTTCGACACCGCGTCCGAGCGGAGAAACAACACCTAATCCGGTAACTACGACTCTTCTCATAAATTTTACCTCATAAAATTAATAAATCTTATCCCTTATATACAACGAAACTCGCTTAGTCAAGCGAGTTTCATCATATTCAATAAGCCTTTAGACTTAAGCATTCTTTGAAAGATAGTCAATAGCATCTTTAACAGTAAGAATCTTTTCAGCAGCTTCGTCAGGAATTTCGCAACCGAATTCTTCTTCGAAAGCCATAACCAATTCTACTGTATCCAAGCTATCAGCACCCAGATCATCAATGAAGCTGGCATTGTCTGTTACTTTTGATTCTTCAACGCCAAGATGTTCTGCAACAATCTTCTTAACGCGATTAGCTGTATCAGTCATATGATAAAACCTCTAAAAAATTAAAACAAATTAATCGGACCAATCACAGCCCGTGACATTTTGTTACCACAAATTTATGTTATTTGACAAGTATTATTTTCAAAAAAAGCACATAACCGACAATTAACGCTTGCTAAAAAGCGCAAAAAACTTATACTTTGCACAAATAAACCAGGTGGATAAAAAGATGACTGACATTATCAAAGTTTCACAATTAACCAAAAAATTTAAGCTCAAAAAAACCGGCGGCGGACTGAAAAGTTTTTTTCATCCCGAATATAAAAGTCTCACGGCCGTTGATAAAATCTCGTTCTCCATTGCCAAAGGCGAGCGTGTAGCTTTTATCGGACCGAACGGCGCCGGCAAATCGACCACCATCAAAATGTTGTCTTCCATTCTCTATCCCACCTCCGGCCATGCGGAAGTAATGGGACTTATACCTTGGGAAAACCGCCAAAAACTGGCCTATAATATCGGCACGGTTTTCGGACAGCGTTCCCAATTGTGGTATAACCTGCCGGTACAGGACAGCTTTGCCCTCTTCGGCAAAATGTATAATCTTGACGAAATCAAGTTCAAACGCCGTCTGTCCCGCTTGGTTAAATTGTTTGAGATTCGCGACTTGTTGTCGCACCCCACGCGCAGCCTTTCGCTTGGACAACGTATGCGCTGTGAGATCGTCGCTTCGCTGATTCACAACCCGCAGGTGCTGTTTTTGGATGAACCGACTATCGGACTTGATGTTACGGCCAAAGAAATTATTCGTAGCCTTATCAAAAAGCAGGCTCTTGAAGAAGAAACCACTCTGCTGCTGACCTCGCATGACACCGATGATATGGAAAAAGTCTGCGACCGCGTTATCATTATCAACAAAGGCAGGCTGATTTATAATGATTCGCTGTCCTCGCTCAAAGCTTCATACCTCAAGAAAAAATACATCGAGATTACCACCGATTCCGGTGAGAAAATCCGCACGGAAGTCAACACCGCCGAAACTCCGGCCAAAAAAGCCATTGATGATTTGGTTAAAAAATATCACGTGGTTGACATGACAATCGAAAACCCGCCGATGGAAGAAATCATCAAGGAGATTTACCGCCGTGACTAACAATCTTGGAACTAAATATTGGGCGGTTTTTACTATCTCGTTCAAACAAGCCTGGGCGAATAAAGCCAACTTGTCAGGCTTGCTGTTTTTCCTGTTCATCCTGTTATTTATTTACAACCGCTTATGGGTGGTTATCGGCGTTCAGGACAATGTCAGCGGCCTCAATGCCACCTATATTTGGTATTTGCTGTTAGCGGAGATGATTATCCTCTCCAGCCCCAAAATGGAACGGATTCTGTTTGAGGATATCCGTAGCGGCAATATGGCATATTACATCAACAAACCGATTTCTTTCTTCCTGATGCGCTATATTGAAGGTTTGGGCAATATGAGCGTTTCTTTTCTGATTATGGGCGGATTCGGCACTCTTATTACCCTGCTTTTAACCGGCAATCCGCCTTTTGCCTGGATACATTTTCCGTTCATCTTCCTGATGTGCTACCTTTCGTCTGCCATTAATGTTTTGATTTATGCCGGTGTCGGGCTGTGCGGTTTGTGGATGGATAGTATCCGCACCACCGGTATGGTCGTGGAACGCCTTGCCTTTATTTTGGGCGGCGCGATTTTTCCGTTAAGCATCTACCCCGAATGGTTTGTCAATATCGCTCAGTGGACGCCTTTCTACTCGGTTTATTACCTCAGCATTAAACTGGTATATGATTTTTCGTGGCCAAACCTGATAGAGGCGGTTTTGCTTAATCTGGTGTGGGTAACGCTGACCTTAAGTTTCATCATCTTTGCTTATCGCAAATTAACTAAGAAAGTAAATATCTATGGCGGCTGATTTTATTAATAACCTGAAATTGTTTTTGTTTATTCAAAAAAGCAATCTTAAAACCGCTTTTCAAAACAAGGCTGATGCTTTGGTTAATGTCTTGATGATGCTTATCAATAATCTGGCTTTTTTCTTTATGTGGTGGGTTATTTTTGAACATAAAGGCAACAACATCAACGGTTGGGGAATTGGCGAAATGATGCTGCTCTATATGGCCATCAACAATTCTTTCGGCTTGTTTGCTTTGTTTGCCCGCGGCATTCAGCAGCTGCCGGAATACATCGCCAACGGCACGCTTGATAATTATCTGACTACGCCGCGCAACCCGCTGTTTATGATTGCGTCTTCCGAGTCAACCTTTGCCAATTGGGGCGATTTGATAACCGGTCTGTTAGCCTTTTTCTGCTCCGGCTACCTGAACTGGCAAACATTCGGCACTATGCTTGTCGTCAGCTTCTTATGCTTTGTCCTTATGTTTTCTTATCGTCTGCTCATGTCATCTTTGGCTTTTTTCATTCCCGACAGCCAGCGCCTTGGTGATAATGTTTTCATGGCGTTCATAACCTTTGCCAGCCAGCCGGCATCCATTTTCACCGGTCTGTACAAACTGCTGTTTTTGACCATTATTCCTGCCGGTTTTATTTCCTACTTTCCGGTAAAATTGATTCAAAATTTCAGCTTTGGCGATTTGGGCCTGATGTGCCTAGGCACTGCCGTTTTTTACCTTTTGGCTTCGCGCTTTTTCTATTTCGGTTTAACGCGTTATGCTTCGGGTAATCGTTTCGGGGTACGATAGTTCGAAACCTGTTGACAAATATCTAACTTATCCTTAGTTTAGTAAACAGATAAACTTATTATATATCTGGAGGAAACATTAAATGAAAAAGCTGTTTTACATTGTTTTGGTTGTAATCATTTTGTTGGTTATCGGCAAGTTTGTTATGAATGAAACCCCGACTGCAACCATTACCGAAGAAGTTACGGTTGATGAAAACGTTGCTCCTGAAGAAGCACCGGCTGCCGTTGATGCCGAAGCTATCGGCAATATGGAAGTTTCAGCAGAAAACGCCGAAGCCAATGACGGTCAGGTTGTTGAAGAAGAAGCCGCTGTTGAAGAAGTTGAAGAAGTTAACCCTTCTGAAACCGCTGACGAAGATGAAACTGTTGTTAAAGAGTAATCTTTAACCCGTTTTAATAAAAAAAGCTGTTTTTTAACAGCTTTTTTTGTTGTCTTCTTATTTAAGAATGCTTATATACTTGTTGGAAAAATTTTTATTACATGTAGATAAAGATGAAGGAATAAGATATGAAAGTAGGAATTATCGGAGCCGGTTCAGTCGGCAGCGCTACTGCTTTCGCGTTAATTATGCGCGGAGTAGCTCGTAAAGTTGTTTTAATTGACGCCAATGAAAAGCGCGCACAAGCAGAGGCTATGGATATTGCTCATGCCACCCCGTTTGCCTACGCCAACAAAATCAAAGCCGGAACTTATGAAGATTTGGACGGTGCGGAAGTTGTTATTATTACCGCCGGCGCGAACCAAAAGCCGGGCGAAACACGTTTGGATTTGCTCGGACGCAATGTCAAAATTTTTGAAAGCATTATCCCGCAGGTAGTTAAAGCTGCTCCGGACTGCACCTTATTGATTACGGCTAACCCGGCCGATATTATGACTGAAGTCGCCCTCAAATTGTCAGGCTTCCCCAAAGAACGCGTTATTGGCAGCGGAACGGTTTTAGATACTTCTCGTTTCCGTACTTTGCTGGGTTATCACCTTGGCGTATCGCCCAAATCCATTCACGCTAACGTGCTTGGTGAACACGGCGACAGCGAAGTTTTGATTTGGTCAACCGGTGATGCCGGCACGGTTCAGTTAGATGAACTGGCTCGCATGGAAAATCGTCCGTTAACCGATGAAGTTAAAGCCCAAATTGATGACTGCGTCCGCAACGCCGCCTATAAAATTATCGAAGGCAAAGGCGCAACATTCTATGGTATCGCCGGTGCTTTGTGCCGTATTTGCCAAGCCATAACCACGAATGAATACGCCATTTTGACTATTTCATCCCACCATGATGATGTCGAAGGCGTTAAAGGTGTATGCTTGTCCTTGCCGACCGTGGTTGGTAAACGTGGTGTTCACAGCGTTATTTATCCTAAACTTAATGAGGAAGAAAAAGCAGCTCTGAAAAAGAGTGCTATTACCATTAAGGAATATTCGGACAAGGCTTTGGACATTATCGCTAACGCTTAATCCCGACTGTATGGGTATAAAGAAAAGGGGCTTTCCTGATGGAAAACCCCTTTAAATTTTGCTCTGAAATATTAACTAGAACAATACTTTCAGGTGAGCGCCGGCTTCATAATTGTAGTCGGTTTCATGGCTGCCTGTACCATCAAGGAAGTAGCTGCCATATACACCCAACGCCATATTTTCAGTCAGATCATAATCGACATTGGCATCTAACCACCATTCGTTGGTGTTGTGTCCATCGGTTTCAAATTCATAACGAACAGCGCCACCGAATGCCCATTCACCGGTATATTTATGAACACCGGCTTTAACCGTTTGTAGTAATTCGCGGTCTGAAGCATCAACATTGCCTTCGACACCATATGTAACATAAGGGGTCAAACCATCGCCCATGTCATAACCGAGTTTTAATTCAGCATTCAAAACTTTTTGCCAACGACCTTCTTGTCCTTGAACATTTCTCTTGCCATAGAAATCTTTCGGATTCCATGTGGTATATCCGGCAGCAACCTGGCTCAAAACGTTGCCATCTCTCATATTGTAGTTGACACCTAAATTATATTCAAAGTTATGGTCGTTATTATATCCGTTGTTAGCATCAAAATGATTAACAATAGTACCGAGAACAGCCAATTGATCTGTAATACCATAAGCAACTTCTTCTGACAACATTGTTGCCTTATCAACACCGGCATGATGTTTCAATTTATCACGCGAGTGTGAAACGGCCGTATCGGAAGTAAATTTACCTTCTGAAGGCGTATAAAACGGATTAGTCAAATCAGCAGCCATTGCCGAACCGGCAAACATAACCGCAGCAGAAGCGAGAAGAATAGTTCTGAATTTCATATACAAGTCTCCTTATGTTGTTTGTAATAGGTGTAAATTTATTACCCCCAAAGATTATCGCATAATTATTAATAAATCAATAACTTATCTAAAACCTCTATATAGCGCTTGCATAATCATTGATTTGCCTATATATTCGGCCTCAGATAAATAAGGATAATTAAGATGGTAAAAATTGTTACGTTAGGCTGCCGCATAAACACTTATGAATCGGAAATTTTGAAAGAAAAATTTGCCGATCGTGATGATTTAATAATCGTTAATACCTGCGCCGTAACCGGTGAAGCCGAACGCCAATGCCGCCAAACCATTCGTAAACTGCGCCGTGAAAACCCGCAATCGACTATTGTCGTTACCGGCTGCGCCGCTCAAATCGCCCCGCAAAAATTTGCCGCCATGGATGAAGTCGATTTGGTTTTAGGCAACAAAGAAAAAACCGAAATTGAAAAATATCTTGCGTCCGACTTAGCTGAAAAATCTGTTGTCGGCGACATTATGTCTTATGACGGATATGATAATTACTTAATCACCGGTTTTGAAGGACGGCATCGTGCCTTTGTTCAAATTCAACAGGGTTGCAACCACCGCTGCTCTTACTGCATTATCCCTTATGCCCGCGGACGCAATCGCTCAGTCGCCGAAGCCGCAATTTTGCAACAAATTCGCCAACTTTTGGAACAAGGATTTAAAGAAATATGCCTTACCGGCGTTGATATCTGTTCATGGCAAATCGCCGATAAACCATCTGCCCGTTCTGATTTCAGCCTGCTGATTGCTCATATCCTACAGCAAATACCAGAATTATCTTCTTTGCAATTCGGTTCACTTGACCCTGCCGCCATTGATGATGACTTTATCGGTTTAGTAGCCCGATATCCGAATATTCATTCCCATTTTCACTTTTCAATTCAATCCGGCGACAATGAAGTTCTGCACAAAATGCGCCGCCGCCACACCCGCGAAGATGTTATTGAGCTGTGTCGCAAAATCCGTGCCGTTCGTCCGGACGCCACTTTCGGAGCTGACTTTATTTGCGGTTTTCCGACCGAAACCGATGAACAGTTTGCCAATACCGTTAAGTTGGTGCATGAGGCCGGAATTACCAAACTGCACGTTTTCCCCTATTCGGAACGCAGCGGCACTCCCGCCGCTTTAATGCCGCAAATTCCGGTCGAAATTCGTCGTGAGCGCGCCCGTCTTTTGCGTTTGGAAGGAGAAAATCCCGATGACTAGCTGGCTGCAAAAATTAGGAAACGGACTAAAAAAGTCTTCAACCCGCTTAAGCGGCGGTATCAGTGATATTTTTACCAAACGCAAACTTGACGCAACGGCGCTTGACGAACTGGAAGAACTTTTGATTTGTTCGGATATGGGCATTAAAGCCTCTTCCCGCATTATCCAAAACCTTTCGCAGCGGCGTTTTGAAAAAGATATTTCCGCTGACGAGATTCGCAATGCTCTTGCGGCGGATATCGCTGCTGTTTTAGCACCCTGCGAACAGCCCTTACAGTTCAATCATCATCCCGAAGTAATTCTTATGGTCGGCGTAAACGGCGCCGGCAAGACCACTGCTATCGGCAAATTATCTCACCGTTTCAAGGGGCAAAAAATCAGTTTTATTGCCGCTGATACCTTTCGCGCTGCCGCCGTTGAACAGCTTTGCGTTTGGGGCGAGCGCAACCATATCCGCGTTTTTAAGGGCGAACATGGTTGTGATGCCGCCGGTTTGTGTTATGACGGACTGCAGGAAGCTCTCCGCCAAAAAGACGACATTGTGTTTATTGATACGGCCGGACGCCTGCAAAACAAAACCGGCTTAATGGATGAATTGCGCAAAGTCGTCAAAGTCATCAAAAAAGTGATACCTGATGCCCCGCATCAGTGCTGGCTTTGTCTGGATGCTACTACCGGCCAAAATGCCCTTAATCAAGTCCAAACCTTCAAAGAGATGGTTGATGTTAACGGCCTGATTATCAACAAACTTGACGGCACGGCCAAAGGTGGAATTTTAGTCGCAATCGCCGCCGAAAATCCCACGCCGGTTTATTTCATCGGGGTTGGAGAAGGCCTTGATGATTTGGACGTTTTTTCGGCCGCTGACTTTAGCTGCAACCTGCTTGACGTGGAACATTAGAACCGGAGGCCGACAGCATGGAAGATTTGTTCACAGCAACTCTAAACGGCGAAAAACCGCTTCCCGAATTCAGCGTCAGTGAGATTTCGTTTGAGATTAAACGCTTTGTCGAAACCGCTTTCAGCAAAGTACGGATACGCGGGGAAATTTTCGGAGCTAAACGTGCTGATTCCGGACATTGGTATTTATCACTCAAAGACGAAAATGCCGCCCTCGCCGCCGTCATCTGGAAAGGCGTTGCCTCGCGCCTCAAATTCAAACCCGAAGACGGACTTGAAGTTATCGCGACCGGAAAAATAACCACTTTTGCCGGCAAATCATCTTATCAGTTGATGATTGAAGAAATGGAAATTGCCGGTGCCGGCGCTTTGTTAAAGCTCCTCGAAGAGCGCAAACAAAAATTTGCTGCCGAAGGATTATTTGATCCTGCTCACAAACAGACCTTGCCTTTTTTGCCGCAGACCATCGGTGTTGTTACTTCGGGCAGTGGCGCTGTTATTCGTGATATCATTCATCGCGTACGCGACCGCTTTCCTTCACACATTTTATTGTGGCCGACACCGGTTCAGGGCGAAGGCGCAGCTGAAAAAATTGCCGCCGCCATTAGCGGTTTCAATCGGCTCTCGCCTGACAGCAACCCCCGTCGCCCCGATGTCTTGATTGTCGCTCGTGGCGGCGGCAGTTTGGAAGACTTGTGGCCGTTCAACGAAGAATGTGTGATTCGCGCCGTATATGCTTCGCAAATTCCGCTCATATCTGCCGTCGGACACGAAACCGATACCATGCTGATTGATTATGTCGCCGACCGCCGCGCTCCCACACCGACCGGTGCGGCTGAATTCGCCGTTCCGGTAAAATCCGAACTATCGGCCCGCTTAGCCACTTTATCTGCCCGCATGCAAACTTCCGCACAACGTTATTTTGAAGAACGCCGCACCATGTTATCGGGACTATCCCGCGGTATTCCCAATCTTACGCAAATTTTACAGGAAGCGGCGCAAAAATTTGATGATCGCAGCGAGCGTTTGCACAATTCTTTTTGCAACTTACTGCAAAACAAAGCTAATCTGGTCGAACGTGTAAATTTACGTCCTTTTCACATTACCAATATCATCACCCAACAGAATGAAACACTTCATCATCTGGCGGAGCGTTTACAATCTGTTTCTGTTGACTCGGTTTTGAAGCGCGGTTTTGCCTGGATAAAAGATGAGCGGCAACAGACCGTTTATTCTTTAGCCCAAGCCCGCCAAGCGTCTTCTTTGGCAATAACTTTTCATGACGGAACTTTTCCTTGTAGCGGAAAAGCCAAACTTTCGCCGGCTTCGTCTTCTCACCCCAAACCCCAAATCAGGACTTCTAAAAATGAAAAACAAGCTGATTTATTTGATTTCTAGTTTAACCCTTTTGGCCGCCTCGGCCCATGCCGTTGAATTCTGCGGCAAACCCGCACAAGGCGAAATTTTAGTCGGCCGGCAGGACGGGCTGTCACGCGTTGTCTTTAACGGCAAAGACCTTCGCCTTTCGCCGCGGGGTGAATTTCTATTGGCTTTCGGCCGTGATGATACTTCGCCGCAATCGTTAATCATGGTAACCGACCAAAATCAAATCGTGCGGTTGCCGCTAGATGTCGCCCCGACCGCTTGGGACATTCAGCGCCTTAAAGGTGTCCCGCCTCGCAAGGTTACCCCTCCGGATTCCGATTTGCGCGATATTGAACGCGAACGTTCGCTTATCCGCGCCGGCATCGCCGGAGATACGGCGGAAGCTTATTGGCGGCAAGGCTTTATTGAACCGGTAAAAGGCCGTATCAGCGGCAGCTTTGGCGGACAACGCATAATGAACGGTATCCCCAAAAATCCGCATGCCGGAATGGATATTGCCGTACCGATTGGCACGGAAGTAAAAGCTTCTTCTGACGGAGTTGTTACTTTAGCCGCCGCTGATTTATTTTATTCAGGCAACGTCGTTGTTCTTGACCATGGCTACGGCTTGCACACCATTTACGCTCATCTCAGCGAAATCAAAGTTAAACGCGGCGACATTGTCAAACAAGGCGACATCATCGCACTTTCAGGCAAAACCGGACGCGTCACCGGACCGCATTTACATTGGGGCGCTTCATATAACGGCATCAAGTTTAACCCGCAGTCATTATTAAATATGAACAAAACTGATGATTTTTGTTTTAATTTATAAATGAATAGGTTAATATTCAGATAAATACATAGCCAAAGAGGTGTACAATGCAGGAAAATATACATAAACAAATCATTTGGGATTCTATTGTCTGCTTGATTGTTGATGACGATAAATTTTCACGAACATTTATAAAAACTGCGCTTTATCAAATTGGCATCAAAAACACCAAGGAAGCCAGCACCACCGATGAGGCCATTGAATTACTGCACAATTTCAAAATTGATGTGGTTCTGCTTGACCAACAAATGCCGGGACAAAACGGTCTTGAATTTGCCCGCCAATTAAAAAGCGGCAGTCTTGAAGGCTCTAAAAATGTTCCGATTATTATGGTTACGGTTGATACCAAAGAAAAAACCGTACTTGACGCCAAACAACTTGGCATTCAGGAATATCTGGTTAAACCGATTTCACCTCTTGCCCTAAAAAAAAGGATTTGTACCGCTTTCGGCTTAAAACAAGAAAGAGTTTAAACTTACTGCCATGTTGACCAATCTTCATTTAATTTTGCTTTCCGCCTTGCAAGGAATAACCGAATTTTTGCCGGTTAGTTCTTCCGGACACCTTATCTTATTTTCCAAATTTACCACCTTTCCTGACCAGGGCTTGGCTTTAGATGTTGCCGTTCATGTCGGCTCTATTTTAGCGGTAATGATTTACTTTTCCGAAGATTTATGGAAAATGTTTAAAGGCCTGCTCAAGACCTACTTTATTCCGACCTTTCGTGATGCCAACGCCCGAACTTTTTGGCTGATTGTCGTCGGAACTTTGCCGATTGTCTTTGTCGGCCTTTTCCTAAAAGAAAACGGGATGGAATGGCTCCGCGACACCAAAATCATCGGTTGGACGATTTTAGGTTACGGCATATTGTTGTTCATTGCCGACAAATTTGGTATGACCATTCGCAAGATTGAACACTTAAGTCCGTTTGATGCTTTTCTGATCGGCTGCGCCCAATGTCTGGCGCTCATCCCCGGCACCAGTCGTTCCGGCATTACCGTTACCATGGGACGTTTCTTGAGCTTGGAGCGTCGTGAAGCGGCTAAATTTTCGATGTTACTTTCGATTCCCGCTATTCTTGCTGCCGCCGCGCTTGTGGCTTTTGAACTCTATCAACAAGATGATATGGCGGCGATTATAACCGCGTTTGACGGAATAACTTATTCATTTATCTCCTCGATTCTGGCCATTTATATTGTTATGTGGTGGCTGAAAAAATCAACTTTTCTGCCGTTTGTAATCTATCGTATCTTTTTAGGCGGATTTTTGCTTTTGGATTCATACGGATATTTAAATAAGTTTCTTGACTAATAATAAATTTAAGGCTATATAAATTGACGTTCCGGTTATCCGCCGGACATATATTTTAAGCCCTGATGGCGGAATTGGTAGACGCGCATGCTTCAGGTGCATGTTGGCTCAGCCAGTGGAAGTTCGAGTCTTCTTCAGGGCACCAAAATAAAAAACCCCCTTAATGGGGATTTTTTATTTTGGAATAACTAAACTATATAATCTATCTATACATTAAACAGAAAGTTCAACAAATCGCCGTCCTGAACGACATAGTCTTTACCTTCCGAGCGCATCTTGCCGGCTTCCTTGCATCCTTGTTCGCCGCCAAACTTCACATAATCATCATACGAAATTGTCTCCGCACGAATAAATCCTCTTTCAAAATCGGAGTGAATAATACCGGCGCATTGCGGAGCTTTAGAGCCTTTAAGAAATGTCCATGCCCTTACCTCTTTCGGACCGGCCGTAAAATAGGTTTGCAATCCCAACAAATCATATCCGGCACGAATAATTTTCGTTAAGCCGGTTTCTTCCAAACCTAATGATGCCAAAAACTCCTTCTTCTCTTCTTCCGATTCCAACTGCGCCACTTCTGATTCTATTTCGGCAGAAATAATAACCGCCTGCGCATTTTCTGCCTTTGCCTTGGCAAACACACGGTTCGAAAACTCATTACCGGTTGCCGCAGATTCCTCATCAACATTACAAACATACAGCACCGGTTTTGAGGTCAAAAGCTGCAACATCTTATAAGCTTTAACCGCATCTTTATTTGAGGCATCGGGAGCAGCCGTCCGCGCCGGTTTGCCGGCTTTCAGTGCCTCAATAACCGGCCCCATAACCGCCACATTAACAATCGCTTCTTTATCTCCGCCTTTGGCTTTCTTTTGTGCTTGATCATAACGTTTTTCTAATGATTCCAAATCCGCGATCATCAATTCCGTTTCCACGATTTCGGCATCGCGAATAGGGTCAACACTTCCCTCAACATGGGTAATATTTTCATTTTCAAAGCAGCGTAAAACATGGATTATGGCATCGACTTCCCGAATATTGGCCAAAAATTGGTTGCCTAAACCCTCACCTTTGGATGCGCCTTTAACCAAACCGGCAATATCAACAAATTCCAACTGCGTCGGCACAACGTTTTTGGGTTGTACCATCTCAACCAATTTATCTAATCTCTTATCCGGTACAGCCACCCGTCCGGTATTTGGTTCAATTGTACAAAACGGAAAATTTGCCGCCTGCGCCGCAATCGTTTGTGTCAGCGCATTAAATAATGTTGATTTTCCGACATTCGGCAATCCGACGATTCCGCAATTAAATCCCATTCCACAAAACTCCTTATTTCTTTTGCAACATTCCCAGCCGGCCTGAGTATTCGTTAACACCTTTTTCGAGCAGAACCTCAATACTGTCGCCGACAATATTTATCGCTTTTTCGATTTCTGCACTTTCGGCCTTACCAAAGCGCGAAAGCACATGGTTAACCACTGCTTCGCCGCCGCTCAACGGATGCCCGACACCGATTCTGATACGATTATAATTCGGACTGATTGCTGCATCAATTGACTTTATTCCGTTGTGTCCTCCGGAACCACCGCCTGCTTTAGCTTTTATTTTTCCGGCCGGAAGATCCATATCATCATGAATTACGACAATATTTTCCGGCAAAATTTTATAAAAATTAGCTGCTTTTACTACCGCATTACCGGAAAGATTCATATACGTCTGCGGCTTTAACAAATAGACTTTTTCTCCGCCGATTTTTCCCTCGGCAATAAGCGCATCAAATTTTTCCCGAAACGGCGAAAACCCGAATTTTTGGTGCAAGTAATCAGCGGTCATAAATCCTACATTATGACGTGTTCCGGCATATTCTGCCCCGGGATTACCCAAACCGACGATAAGAAACATCTAAAGAACCTTCAAACTCAACTTAATTTCAGCTCATAAAATTTCGGGGTGCGGGAAGCACCATGCATAGCCCCTCCAACACCCCGTAATCCTGTACAAAAGCTTAAACTGCTTTTACTTACGAAGGAAATCAACGTGCATCGGCATATCTGTAACCGGATGAAACTGCACGTCCTGGCAAACAACATTGTACTTTTTGCCGTCGACCAAAACTTCAATTTCAGCTTCATAAAAACCGGCTGTATCCAAAGCCTTTTCCAATTCAACAGGGTGCAAAGAAATCATAACGGTTTCTTGTTTGCCACCATAGATAACGGCAGGGATACGTCCTTCACGACGACATGCACGAGCTGCCCCCTTACCTGCTTTCTCACGCTTTTCAGCATTAAATGTAATTTTTACCATTTTTAAAATCCTTGAAAAAATATGATTGCCGGCCAACTTTTGTTTGCCGACCGCGGCCCGCCTCCAGGGGTGCGCAACCGTTATGCACAGACATACACCATTTTATTTTATATTTCAAGCTTTTAAAAAACGGAAAAATCCGTCTTTTCACAAAGACGGATTTTTTAGTTAAAGATAACTAAGTCCGGAGGCTCAATTATCCGAGATTGAACACCTCCTTTCTTTTAAGTTAAACTTAAAACGAACGGATACGTTATAACCTTCATTCTCCGGAGGAAAGCAATAACTATCCTGAATAGCTGTTTCCATAAAAATAGTTTTTAGGTTAGACAAAAAATTCAGACTAACTTCAAGTGCCAATATCCTTGCCGCAAAAACTTAACTGCTCTTGCTTCAATGATTCGGTCTCCTACACCGGCTTCTTTCGGAAGAAACAATAAGCCTGAGCAAATTTGTCCCCAGTGAAAGAATTCGCAATACCAAGCTCCTTCGGAAAGGGAAAAGAACTTGACTTTTATTAAACCCTCAAATCGTCGCGGCCAAAGAAGTTTTCTTATCTTGACGGCAACCTTACGCATAAATGTTTTCATAAATTTTATGGTTTTAGGTTTATATTAAGGTAAATTATTTATCTTTAATTTGTTTGTTTGGGTATGATACCTTTTCTTCATCTAAAAGTCAAAAAAAAAGTGTCCTTACGGACACTTTTTTGTCAAATTACCGTCAAAACAGTTATTTATTGGTTTCCAAATCCTCGCCTGTCTCCTGATTTACCCGCTTTGCTGACAATTTAACTTTGCCGCGGTTATCAGTACCCAGACATTTAACCCAAATCGAGTCGCCTTCTTTGTAGAAATCAGAAACCGACGCAATACGTTCGTTCTTAACTTCGGAAATATGAACTAAGCCTTCTGTCGTACCCAAGAAACGGACAAAAGCACCGAAATCCATAATTTTGGTAATTACGCCATGATAAATTTTGCCTTCTTCCGGCTCAGCGACAATACCCATAATCCATTCCAAAGCCGCGTCGCCATCTTCTTTTTTCATCGAAGCAATCTTGACTACGCCGTCATCGGTAATATCAATTTTGGTGTGGGTCTTTTCAACGATTTCGCGAATTACTTTACCGCCCGTACCAATAACTTCACGGATTTTATCAACCGGAATCTTAATTGCTACGATTCGCGGAGCTTTATCCGAAACATGCGGACGCGGTTCAGCAATAGCTTTTGCCATTTCGCCCAAAATGTGAATACGACCTTCATGTGCTTGTGCCAAAGCGGTTTTCATAATCTCTTTGGTAATGGAGGTAATTTTAATATCCATCTGCAAAGCGGTAACACCATCTTTTGTACCGGCAACCTTAAAGTCCATATCGCCAAGGTGGTCTTCATCACCCAAAATATCGGTCAAAACAGCTACACGGCCGTCATCTTCCTTAATTAACCCCATTGCAATACCGGCGACCGGTTTTTGCATCGGCACACCGGCAGCCATCAATGACATTGTCGTACCGCATACGGTAGCCATGGATGACGAACCGTTAGATTCCATAATTTCCGAAACTACGCGCACGGTGTACGGGAATGAATCTTTATCTTTCGGCATCATCGGGTGAATAGCGCGCCATGCCAATTTTCCGTGACCGATTTCACGGCGTCCCGGACTACCGATACGTCCGCATTCGCCAACTGAGAATGGTGGGAAGTTGTAGTTCAACATAAAGTCTTCTTTGTATTCATCCAACAAACCGTCGACGATTTGTGCATCATCACCTGTACCCAAGGTCGTAACGACTAAAGCTTGCGTTTCACCGCGGGTAAACAAAGCCGAACCATGAGCCATCGGCAAAACATCAACCTGACATTGAATCGGGCGAACCGTCTTAGTGTCGCGGCCGTCAATGCGGTGGCCGGTGGTCAAAACTTTTTCACGCACTACTTTGTGCATCAATTTCTCGATAGCATCACCGACATAACGAACTTCGATTTCATTTTCCGGATCAATTGAAGCTTTAACTTCTTCCGAAGCCTGTCCAACTAAAGTTCCGCGTTTAAGTTTATCGGTTTCTTTGAAAGCTTCGACATACTTATCACCGAATTGCTTTTCGATTCGGCTGTACAAAGCATCAAACTCCGGCGGAAATGACGGTGCTTCCCACGGCTCTTTACCGGCTTCGGCTTTCAATTCTTCAATCAGTTTAATAACCGGTTGGAAGTTTTCAAAACCGAACATAACTGCACCCAGCATGGTTTCTTCTGACAGCTCTTGCGCTTCCGACTCAACCATCAAAACACCTTCTGATGTACCGGCAACCGTCAATTCCAACTGTGTATCTTTCAACTGTTCGATTGTCGGGTTCAAAATATATTGACCGTCTTTATAGCCGATTTTAGCAGCGGCAATCGGTGCCAAGAACGGGATACCTGAAACTTCCAGTGCTGCCGAAGCCGCAATCATTGACGGAATATCAGAATCAGTCTGCTGATCATGTGACAAGACCGTACAAATAATCTGAACTTCATTTTTGAAAGCATCCGGAAACAGCGGGCGTATCGGACGATCAATTAAGCGAGAAATCAAAACTTCGCGCTCGCTGGGTTTGCCTTCGCGTTTCATAAAGCCGCCCGGAACTTTACCGGTAGCATAATATTTTTCCTGATAATTGACTGTCAAAGGAAAGAAATCTTGATCTGCCTTTACCTCTTTAGCCGCGCAAACCGTTGCGATAACCTGTGTTTCCCCATAGGTAACAATTACGGCACCGGTTGCCTGTCTTGCAATTTTACCTGTTTCTAATACTAACTTGCGTCCGCCCCATTCCATTTCCTTGCGGCACACTTTAAAATCGATCATATTTCTTTACCTTTCATATCCATATAACCTCTACCTGCCCCATGCAGGATTTTTTAACTAAAAAGAACCGCGAGGCTCATTCCTCCGCAGTTCCGCAAAAACATCTCTTAACCTTAACGGCTTTGATGTTGAATGTCTTATGAAGCAAAACAGAACAATTTCTTGGCGCGAAAAGACAAACTGCCTCAACCAGCATTCGTGAGCATTCTCTGACACCGTAAAATCGCTCTGTTCTGTCCATAAAAACTTTTTCCTATTTACGAAGATCAAGCTTCTTAATCAAATCCTGATAACGGCTTTCGCTTTTACCTTTCAAATAGTCCAAAAGGTGACGGCGGCGGCTTACTTTCTTCATCAAGCCCAAACGCGAGTGAGTATCTTTAGCGTGGGTTTTGAAGTGTTCAATCAGGTTATTGATTTCAGCAGTCCAGATAGCAATCTGAACTTCCGGAGAACCGGTATCATTCGGGTTCAAACCATAAGCTTTTGCTAATTTTTCTTCACTAGAAATCGACATCATATTATCCTTATTCAATTAAAATTAAAAACTCGAACCGGAGAAATTTTGCGTTCTTCGATTCGCACGATTGCTACCAATTCCCCGTCAAAGGTCATAGCTGCTTCCTGCCCGCACAATTCCGCAACCGGAAATACTTTAGGCGAAAGCCCCTGTCCTTGACGAAGTTTGGCTGCCTCTGCTTCCCCTACGGCTATGACCGCGATGTCGCGCAGACAAGTTATTACAGGGAGCAAAACTTTCTCAAGACCCTTACCATACTCCAAATTTTTTATATTTTCCAGTAAAATTTTTTGGCTTAAATCAAAATGCCCGCATTTGGTACGCCGAAGCTCTTCCAAATAGCCGTATGTTCCGAGTTTTCGCGCAATATCCCGCCCCAAAGTCCTGATATATGTCCCTTTGGAACATTCAACCCTGAATTTGGCTTTGTCATCACTGAAACCAAGCAATTCAAGCTGATATATTTTCACTTGGCGGGACGGCATTTCGACATCTTCGCCGCGGCGAGCCAAATCATAAGCCCGCTGCCCGTTTATCTTAATGGCGGAATAAGCCGGCGGTATTTGCGTTATCTCGCCGATGAAGTCCGGTAATATTTGTTTTATTTCATCAATGGTCGGAATTTTGCCGCCGCTTTTTATAACTTGTCCTTCAGTATCGCCGCTGTCGGTTTCACATCCGAACTTCAGCACAAACTCATATTCTTTATCCCCGTCCGTAACATACGGAATGAGTTTGGTCGCCTCGCCGAAGGCTATCGGCAGCACTCCGGTCGCAAACGGATCAAGTGTGCCGCAATGCCCGTTTTTTTGTGCATTAAAAAGGCGGCGCGTAAAGTTAACCACTTGTGTTGAACCCATATCGCGCGGCTTGTCGACAATCAGCCAGCCGTTTACTTTTTCACCTTTTTTGTGGCGCATATTATTCCTTAAGACTTAGTGCAAATCTTGCGCAACTTTCGGATCGCGCAGCAATTTTTCGATTCGGTCTACTTCCGCAAAACTGTTATCGATTCGAAAAGTTATTTCCGGCACATAACGCAATTCGGTCTTCGCCCCGATAACCTTACGGAAATGGTTCGCCGCCAACTGCAGCCCCTCACGCACTTCCTCGTTTTTAGTATCGTCTGAAGTAATGAAATAAACATTACAATATTTAAGATCCGGCGAAACTCTGGCTTCCATAATTGTCACCATCACATTAACCCCTTCCAAATTGCGCACTTCGCCGCGTTCAATTTGTCCGGCTATGATTTTCTTAATTTCTTGTCCGACTCTTAATTGTCTTTGTGAAGGCTCTTTATTTTCAGCCATAACTGTTCTCCTCAAAAAAATTCGTAAACAGATATAATCGGAAAGAGGAAATTAATCAAGCACTATCGCCTGATACATTATAATACTTCGCGTCTTCCCACATGATCTGCCGCCGAAATAATCCCTTCCTGTTCCATGCGGTCAATCAGTGATGCCGCGCGGTTATATCCGATTCGCAAACGACGTTGAATATAGCTGGTCGAGGCTTTTTTATCGTTTCGCACAATCGCCACCGCCTGCGTATACAAATCTTCATCACTGCCGCTGCCGAAATCACCTTTATCAAAGACAGCGCCTTTATCGGCACTGAGTTCGCCTTCCGTCACGCCTTCGACATATTCCGGTTCTTTTTGCGCTTTCAAAAATTCCACTATCGATTCGACTTCCTGATCTTTGACAAACGGCGCATGCACACGTATCGGACGCTGTCCGGCCGGCATATACAGCATATCGCCCATACCGAGCAGTTGTTCAGCCCCTTGTTCGCCCAAAATTGTCCGGCTGTCGATTTTGGAAGTTACCTGAAAACTTATACGGGTCGGGAAGTTAGCCTTAATCGTACCGGTAATAACATCCACCGACGGACGTTGCGTTGACATAATCAAATGGATGCCGGCAGCACGCGCCATTTGTGCCAAACGCTGAATTGCCGCTTCCACATCTTTACCGGCTACCAACATCAAATCCGCCATTTCATCAACCACAATCACGATATACGGCAGCGGCGTCAAATCAAGTTCCTGTTCTTCATAAATCGGCTTACCGGTTTCCATATCAAATCCGGTTTGTACCGTGCGTGAAATTTTTTCTCCGCTGGCGCGTAACTCCTCAAGCCGTTTGTTATATCCGGTAATATTGCGGACATTAAGTTTGGCCATCGCCCGATAACGATCTTCCATTTCTTTCACCGCCCATTTTAGGCCGATTACCGCTTTAGCGGGATCGGTAATTACCGGCGTCAACAGATGCGGAATCCCATTATACATTGTAAACTCCAACATCTTGGGATCAATCATTATCAACTTACACTCTTCCGGCCGCATTTTATACAGCAGTGAAATAATCATGGAGTTTACACCGACCGATTTACCTGAACCGGTCGTACCCGCAACCAGCAAGTGCGGCATTTTAGCCAAATCGGCATAGACATTTTTGCCGCCGATATCCTTACCCAAAGTAATGGTCAAAGCCGATTTTGATTCTTTAAAATCATTACTCTCCAACAAATCGCGCAAATAAACAATTTCACGTTTGCTGTTCGGCAACTCGATACCGATGGTATTTGACCCCGGCACTACGGCAATACGCACCGAGACCGCACTCATCGAGCGGGCGATATCATCCGCCAACCCGATAACGCGGGCAGTTTTTGTCCCCGGTGCAGGCTCTAATTCATACAAAGTTACCACTGGTCCCGGACGCACTTTCACAATTTTGCCGTTAACTCCGAATTCCTGCAAAACGCTTTCCAAATCCTCCGCAATTTTATCCATTTCTTTTTGACTCATCGTGTTGCCGATTTTTTCTTTGTTAATAGACAACAGATTAATATCCGGATACTTATAACCGTCATCAATTTTGCGCGGACGATTAATTTTAATTTCCGCGGCCGGTTCTTTGGCCACAGTTTGCTTATCACTTAGGCTTGGTTCTTTACGAACTTTCGGCTCGCGGCTGCGATGTTTTTTAACCTCATTTTTGCCCTTAAACAACCAGTTCCATACTTTGGCTGCACTGCATCCGACTATCGTAATCGCCGTTACAATTGTCATAACCGCTTTTTTAGCGCTCAAATACCAACCTTTAAGCGTCAAACCGCAGGCCAAATCAAATGCCAGCAATGCCACTATCGCCAAAACGCCGATTAGTACATACCGCCAATACGCAAATTGATAAAAACGACTGACCAAAGTCATAAACTGGCGGGATAAAAACAACCCGATATTACCGCCGGTCTTAAAATCACCGTAGAACGGATAACTCAAAGCCAAGACAACCGCCAAACAAACCGTTCCCAATAAAAAAGCAAAAACACGCCAGTACGGATGCACCAAATCACGCAACCGCAACCGGCTGTATCCCCAAACTACCGGAGCGGCCAAGAACAACGGCAAGGCCAAACCGAACCATATCAAAATGATATTAGCCGCTTTAGCACCATAGATTCCCAACCAATTTTGCACCGGCTGCGAAGATGCCACATCATACGCGCTGTCAACCGCATTATACCCTGCACATGCCGCCCACAGACTGACAACCCACAATATCAACGCCAGCCCGCTCAAACGACACCAGATTTTTGCCATCATCGATTTTTCTTTTTTACGTTTAGTCATTAGTCTCAGCACCCAGATTATAAACTCAAATTTACGAAACATTATAGCTGCTAATTATCAAAATAATCTTAACAAATATGCTTTAGATTTCTTAACATCGGCGCATAACAAAGTTAAAAAGCTTGACTTTTGTACACCAATCTATAAAGATTCATTCGAAATTAATAGTAAGGAAAATATCGAATGAAGTATACTTTCGTCTTCCCCGGACAAGGTTCTCAATATGTGGGGATGGGAAAAGAATTGGCTGATAATTTTGCTTCAGCCCGCGAAGTTTTTCAAGAAGTTGATGAAGCCCTCGCGCAAAATTTGTTTAAGCTTATGTGCGAAGGTCCTGAACATGAATTGACCCTCACCGCCAACACACAGCCGGCCTTAATGGCGCACTCGATGGCGGTGGTTCGCATTCTTGAAAAAGACTTTGGTTTATCAATCAAAAATACTGCAAGTTTTGTAGCCGGTCACTCTTTGGGTGAATATTCCGCGGCCTGTGCTGCCGGTGTATTCTCATTGACAGATACGGCTAAACTGCTCCGCACCCGCGGTGATGCCATGCAAAAGGCTGTTCCCGTCGGGGTCGGAGGAATGGCGGCGGTAATCGGCGCATCATTTGAAGATGTTCAAGCTTTGGCTGAAGCCTGCGCCGACGCCGACAACATTTGTGTTGCCGCCAATGATAATGCCAACGGGCAAGTTGTTTTGTCCGGACATTTGCCCGCCATTAACAAAGCTGTTGAAATAGCCTCCGAATTCGGAGCTAAACGCTGTATCAAACTTCCGGTCAGCGCTCCGTTTCACAGCCCCTTAATGCAGCCTGCTGCCGAAGTTATGCAGCAAGCCCTCAGTCAGGTCAAAGCCGCCAATCCGGTTGTGCCGTTAATCTCTAATGTTGCCGCCACGGCAGTTAATGACGCCGCAACCATTGTTGCCAATTTGGTCAAACAGGTTACCGGTTCGGTTCGTTGGCGCGAAACCGTTGATTATCTGGCTGATCAGGGCGTAACTGAGGTTGCCGAACTTGGCGCCGGCAAAGTACTTTCCGGCATTATCAACCGTAGTAAAAAAGGTATTATTAATGCTGTATCCGTAGGCTCTCCGGCTGAAATTGAAGAGCTTGCCCACCAACTTTCAACACAATGCTAAAAAACCTTAAAAAACAGCAATTGTTTTTAAGCATAAGGAGAAAATATAATGTTTGAATTACACGATAAAGTAGCTTTGATTACCGGTGCTGCCGGTGGTTTGGGTGATAAGATTGCCCGTACTCTGCACAAACAAGGTGCGACTTTGGCTTTGACCGATATGCGCGCCGAACCGATGGAAAAACTCAAAGCCGAATTAGGCGACCGCGTTGAAGTCTTCACTGCTAACCTGACCAATCCTGAGGATGTCAAAAATCTGGTTTCTGATGTTGAAGCCAAATTGGGCCGTATTGATATTTTGGTAAACAATGCCGGCCTGACCCGCGATAATTTGTTTATCCGTATGAGCGACGAAGATTGGCAATTGGTTTTGGATGTAAACCTTTCTGCCGGTTTCAAATTGGCTAAGGCTGCAGTTCGCGGTATGATGAAACGCCGTTTCGGCCGCATTATCGGCATCGCTTCAGTCGTCGGTGTAACCGGAAACGCCGGCCAAGCCAACTACTCTGCTTCTAAAGCCGGTATGATTGCCATGAACAAATGCTTGGCACAGGAAGTCGGTTCACGCGGTATTACCGTTAACTCTATCGCTCCTGGCTTCATCAGAACTCCGATGACCGATGTCTTGCCTGAAGATGTCAAAAAAGCTTTGTTGGCTAAAATTCCTGAAGCCAAACTCGGTGAAGCTCAGGATATTGCAAACGTTGTTGCTTTCTTGGCTTCGGATGAAGCTCAATACATCACCGGCCAAACCATCAACATCAACGGCGGTATGGCTATGATTTAATCTGTATCACAACAGGTTAATATTTAGGCGTTGTCATCAAAGGCAGCGCCTTTTTTTATAATGCCGCCACAACTTCTTCCGTCACCTTTTTGGCATCACCATACAGCATTATTGTGTTAGGCGCATAAAACAACGGATTATCCACGCCCGAATACCCCGAATTCAACGACCTTTTAACAAAGAAGACGGTTTTAGCCGCACCGACATCCAATACCGGCATTCCGTAAATCGGTGAAGTCTTATCGGTTTTGGCCAACGGATTGGTTACATCATTTGCGCCGATAACATAAGCGACATCAGCCGTAGCGAACTCGCGGTTAATTTCATCCAATTCAAACACCATATCATATGGCACACCGGCTTCGGCCAACAACACATTCATATGCCCCGGCATTCTTCCGGCCACCGGATGAATGGCAAACATAACTTTAACACCGTATTTGTTTTGCAAATCAAACGCCATTTCTTTTAAGATGTGCTGAGCCTGTGCAACGGCCATTCCATACCCCGGCACGATAATAACTTTGTCGGCATTTTCCATCAGGAATGCCGCATCTGCCGGACTCCCGCTGCGGGCAGTTTTCTCAACCTTATCCGCGACCTGCGGTAAAGCCGCTTTAGTACCGAAGCCTCCTGCCATCACACTCAACAAAGATCGGTTCATGGCTTTAACCATAATATATGACAAGATTGCTCCGCTGGCACCGACTAACGACCCGACCACGATTAACAATTCATTTTGCAATGAAAAACCGATGCCGACCGCCGCCCAACCCGAATAAGAATTAAGCACCGATATAACCACCGGCATATCCGCCCCGCCGATTGGCAAAATCAACAATACCCCCAAAAGCATCGTCACACCGATCAGCCAGTAAAATTCGGCAATTTTATCGCCGCCGACCCCGCCGCAGATAAGTGCTGTTATGGCAACCGCCAACAACAGGTTGATTATTTTTTGCCCGTTGAACACTAACGCATGCGACGGCATAATTCCCTGCAATTTGGCAAAAGCCACCATTGAACCGGCAAAAGCTAAAGCTCCGATAATCATACCGGTCAAAGATTCGCCATAATTATTTGTTCCTTCACTGATTTCGGCCGCCGCAATCAAAACGGCAGCCAATCCGCCCAAACCGTTTAACACGGCAATCATTTGCGGCAGAGCCGTCATTTTAATTTTAAAGGCCATAAAAACGCCCAGCATTCCACCCAAAATAATAATTCCCACAATCAGCCCGATTTCCTCAACCTGCGGCGAATACAAAGTGGCCGTAACCGCTATGAACATTCCGCAAATACCCAGCCAGTTGCCCTCACGAGCAGTTCGCGGCGAGGCCAAACCGCGGATTGCAGCCACAAATAAAAACACTGCCAACAAATAAGAAAAAGGCAACACCCATTCCGCCATTATTTTTTCTCCTTTTTCTTAAACAAAGCCAACATTCGGTGTGAAACGGCAAAGCCGCCGAAAATATTAACCGCCGCCGCGAACACTGCTGCTAAGCTGAGAATTTTGCCATCACTGAAACTCTCTCCGCCGGCCGTAATCAACGCCCCGACAATCACAATTCCCGAAATTGCATTGGAAACGCTCATCAACGGGGAATGCAGCGCCGGTGTCACACCCCAAACCACAAAATATCCTACCATACACGCTAACAGCCAAATTGTCAGTAAGCTCCATATTTCCATTTTCCGCTCCTTCAAACTATAACTTTGCCGTCCTTAATCACCATCATTTGCTTAATTAACTCGTCTTCCTCATCCAATTTGGTTGCCGCTAAAAGATTATAGACATTATTAGCCCACAGCCGGCTTGCGGTTTCGGGTATCCTGGCTGCAGGATATGAATCGCCGACTAAAGTTATTTTTCCGTATTTGATAATTTTTTGTTCTTCGACACCTTCAACATTTCCGCCCCAAGCCGCCGCCATATCAAACACCACTGCCTGCAGCGGCAGCTGTTCCAACATATCGCGTTTAATCAAAATTGGAGCTTTTTGCCGTGGAATTAGCGCGGTGGTAATCACTATATCCGAATTTGTCATTTGTTCGGCAATTAACAGCCGTTGCTGTTTTTGATATTCTGCGGATGTTTTGCCGGCATAGACACCGTTTTGGTTATTTTCCGCCTTAACTTGTATAAATTTTGCCCCCAATGATTCGACTTGTTCACGCACTTCTGCCCGCACATCAAAACCTGCAACTTGCGCTCCGAGGCGCTTGGCGGTGGCAATTGCCTGCAACCCGGCCACTCCGGCACCCAACACCAACACGCGCGCCGGCGTAACTGTTCCGGCAGCGGTCATCATCAACGGGATTGCCCGCGGCAACAGATTCGCCGCCGTCAACACTGCCGCATATCCGTTTAAGCTGCTCTGAGAGGATAACACATCCATACTTTGCGCTCTGGCAATCCGTGGAATCTTGTCCAAAGCCACGGCGGAAATTTCGCGTTTTGCCAAGCGTTTTAACGATTCGCCATATGGATAAGCCTGAAAGTTAGCTACCAGAATATGCCCTTTGTGCAGCAAAGACTCTTCATTATCCAGCGGCGGCCGAATTTTTAAAATAATGGCATCTTCAGCATATAAGTCTTCAGCCCTCTCCGCAATTTCCGCGCCGGCTTTATAATAATCTTCATTTTGAAAACCCGATGCTTTTCCGACATCAGTTTCGACCTTAAGTTTATATCCCGATGCCGTTAATTTTTGCACTGTTTCAGGTGTTGCCGCCACGCGGGTTTCACCATTTGCCCGTTCCCGCGGAATTACAATTTTCATAATCTGCTCCGATTTTAACCATCTGTAAAACTAATCTGAATATAATCACGCCAAACCAATAAACAACGAGAACGCTTATGCAAATTTTATGGAATTTATTTTTACTGTTTTGCAAAATCGGCTTATTCACCTTTGGCGGCGGCTATGCCATGCTGCCGTTGCTACAAGATGAAATTGTCAAAAAACGCGGATGGGCAACTGATCAGGAATTGCTGGATTTATACTCTATCGGGCAATGCACTCCGGGAATCATCTCAATAAATGTCGCCACTTTTATCGGCTACCGCCAAGCCGGCGTCAAAGGCGGAATTATCGCCACTATCGGAATGATAGTTCCGTCAATTATAATTATCTCCTTGATTGCCGCGGTTTTAAGCCGTTTTATGTACAACCGCTATGTCATTTATGCGTTTGCCGGCATTCGCATTTGCGTCGTCGCCCTGATTGCCGATATTTTATACGGATTGTGGAAAAAAGGCGTAACTGACTATTTCGGCGCAATCATCTTTGCCGTTGCCTTATTATTGCTGTTGGCGTTTAACCTTTCTGCGGTTTGGATTGTCATTATCGCCGCCGCTGCCGGATTATTTTTCCGTGGGAGATTTTGTAAATGATATACCTTACCTTGTTTTATGAATTTTTCAAAATCGGACTTTTTGCTATCGGCGGTGGGCTGGTAACCGTGCCTTTTTTGTTTGATCTGTCGACCAAATATCCATGGTTCAGCGGCAAAGAGCTGGCCGATATGATTGCTATTTCAGAGTCTACTCCCGGCCCGCTCGGCGTTAATATGGCAACTTTTGCCGGCAATCACGCCGCCGGTGTCGTCGGAGGAATTATCGCCACCTTGGGATTGGTTGCTCCGTCTATTATCATCATCTTAATCATTGCCCGCCTGTGGGAACATTATCAATGCAACCCGCGCGTCCAACATATTTTGGAAGGAATACGTCCGGCCGTTATTGCTTTAATCCTTTTCGCCGGCATTCAAATCGGCAACCTGGCTTTAACCAACGCGCTGAATGCGGTTATTTTTGTTGCCTTTCTGGCTGCAATCCATTTTTGGAAAAAAAGCCCGATTCTCTACCTTTGTTGTGCCGCGGTCATCGGCATTATCTTACAGTTGGAATAAGACATTTCAGCAACTTTTTGCAACAAAATTAATGTCGGGACTTACACCCGACATTAATATTATTTGCACTGAGTCATAAAAGTTCGGAGAATGGTGCAGATAAAGTGATTTTGAAGGCGAGAAAAATTTTAGTGTAGATAAACCTACATGAATTTTTCGAGACCGCACAAAATCGCTTTAGATGTGCCATTATACGAAACTTCTGGGAAGTTTCGGATAGAGGAATTTATAGAGTAGATAACAAGGCGAGTGTGAGTGAGTGTACAAAATAGTACATGACCGAACACGAGACCGTAGTTAGCTGCTCTAGAAAACCTCTAGACGAACTTCTGACCTATATGTCTAAGGCCTTCTTATAAGTCTCTAACAAAAATTCCTGCTCATCCCGATCTGCGGCATTCATCTTCCGCAGTTTGATAACGGCGCGCATAATTTTTACATCAAAACCGGCTGATTTGGCTTCGGCATAGATATCGCGGATATCTGAACCTAAAGCAGCCTTTTCTTCTTCCAGACGTTCGATTCTTTCAATCAAAGAACGCAGTCTGTCAACGGCGATTCCGCCGACTTCGGGATTATTATTTTCATCACTCATTATCATTACTCCTTGTAAAATGTTTCACCAACACTAACAAACTTGCTTATTTTTTACAAGTATTAAATTTTACGCCTTTAGGGGATAAAAATAACAGCTTGTTAACTTATTTATATGTATATTAGGAACAAAAGTTTTAATTTTTTTAGAAGGATAAAACTAATGCCACATGATACACACACCAAAATTCTGGCAACTATCGGACCATCTTCGGCCACACGCGACCAAATCTCAAAACTGATTGATGCCGGAGCTGATGCTTTTCGCATCAACTTCAGCCATGGAACTCATGAGGAGCATAAAGAGCGGGTTAAAATCATCCGCCAGTTGGAAAAAGAAAAGGGCCGCTTCATCTCGATTCTGGCGGACTTGCAAGGCCCTAAACTTCGTGTCGGCAAGTTCAAAGAAGATAAAGTCCTTTTGCAGGAAGGACAAACTTTTGTTCTGGATATGAAAGATGAAGACGGCGACGACAAGCGCGTAACTCTACCACATAAGGAGATTTTTGCCGCACTGAAGCCCGGCGATGATTTGTTGGTTAATGACGGTTATATTGTATTGCATGTTGAAAGCTGCGATAAAACTCAGGCTATCACCACCGTAAAAGTCGGCGGTTATATTTCCAGCCACAAAGGCGTTAACCTGCCTAATACTCAACTGCCGATTTCCGCTATCACAGAAAAAGACCGCGAAGACCTTAAATTTGCCCTCAAAATCGGCGTTGATTGGATCGGCTTGTCTTTTGTACAGACTGCTGAAGATGTACGCGAAGCCAAACGCCTGATTGACGGCAAGGCTTGGTTAATCTCCAAATTGGAAAAACCAAGCGCCATTGAGGAACTGGATGATATCATCCAACTTTCTGATGCCATCATGGTTGCCCGCGGCGATTTGGGCGTTGAATGTCCGATTCAAATCGTTCCGGTTTTGCAAAAACGCATTGTTACGGCCTGCCGCAAATATGCCCGTCCGGTAATTGTTGCGACCCAAATGCTGGAATCAATGATTAATAACCCCAACCCCACACGTGCTGAAGTCTCTGATGTGGCAACCGCCGTTTATGACGGAGCTGACACGGTTATGCTGTCAGCAGAAACGGCTGCCGGCAAATATCCGGTTGAAGCGGTTACCATGATGCACCGTATTGTTTCGCAAGTTGAAAACGATCCTTTGTTCTATAATATGATGCAAAACGCTCGCCGTCGTCCACGGGAAGCCAGTGAAGAGGATTCGATTACGTTTGCGGCCAGCGAGTTGTCATGCGTCTTAAAAGATGTGCAGGCTATTGTAACTTACACGACTTCCGGCCGCACCACTTTCTTAACCGCACGCGAACGTCCGTACCTGCCGATTTTGGCTTTAACGCCGGATTTGGAAGTTGCCCGCCGTTTGGTTCTGGTTTGGGGTGTTAAACCGTTTATCAATAAAGACAGCTTTAAGGACTTTAACAAAGTCGAAGCCGGCGCGATTAAGGTTGTGCTGAATAACGGTTATGCGAAAAAAGGCGACCATATTATCATTACCGCTGGTTTTCCGCTTAACACCAAAGGCCGCACCAATATGCTTCATACGGTACTGATTCGTTAAACTTAACCGCATAAAAAACTAAACCCCGCTTAGAATTTTAAGCGGGGTTTTAATTTAACTTCAGACCGGATTAGACCAGCATCGTATCCAACAGCTCTTTGCAATAAGCCCGCAGCTCCGGATCTTCCATCAGACTAAGCTTGAGATTAGAACGCTCCAAATCTTTGTTAGTACCACAGTCAAAGCGCATAGCGTCACATAATACTCCGGTCAGTCGCATACCTCTTTCCGCAGCCAACCCCATAGCATCAGCCAGATTAATTTCGCCATTATTGCCTTTTTTAACTTCCGGCAAAATATCCATAATTTCATTCGGCAAAATATATGGTCCCATGCTGGCATAATTGGACGGAACTTCTTCCAGTTTCGGCTTTTCAATTTTGCCTTTGGCGTGAACAATTCGGCCATCGCGCACCGCACCGATTAATGCCCCGTAACGAACCATTTGTTCCCGCGGAAATTCCATAATGTTTTCGACCATACCGCCATATTCATTATAGACATCCAGCAACTGTGCCAAAACACCCTTGCCATGCAAATTTACATAGACATCGTCAGGCCACATAACCACAAAATCTCTATCCCCGACAATATCTTTTGCCATCAGAATTGCATGCCCGTTGCCTTTGGGTTCAGCCTGTTCGGCAAACGAAAATTTCATACCCTTGGGAATAATGTCCTCCACTACTTTCAGCAAATCAAGTTTGCCTTTTTGGCGTAGGTGTTCTTCCAACCATGGATACGGCGAAAAATGTTTTTCAAACAAATGTTTGCATGACTGATCACTGTAAATAAAAACGATTTCTTTAATACCGATTTCCGCGCAGGCATCAACCGCATATTGAATAATCGGCTTACTGTGCAGGGTCAAAAACCCTTTGTGCAAAGCTTTAGTTGAAGGCAAATTGCGCGTCGAAAGTCCCGCAACCGGCAGGATGCAGACTTCAGGTTTTTTATTCATATCCTAACTCCAAATAATAGGTTAATCTTATGATTAGAAATATAACATAAAAAACCGATTCCTCAAGCCTATTTGCGATTTAGTCTACCTTTTTTTATAACATTTACACCATTTTGCGGCTGAGTGTCGGGCTTAGCTTTACGCACACTGTTAGTTGAGAAATCCAACAACGGTACATTTTCCTCCGAAGTAAGTTTCTCGCTTTTCTCAATATCCTCAATATCCCGTTTAACCGTAATATGGCGTCCGGTCTTTTTGATGTTAATATGACCGGTATTTTCTTCAACCTTACGCCGTACTTCCGCATTTCTGACTTCGTCGGCATATTGCTGTTCAGCCTCACTGACTTTTTCATCAGTATATGTTTTATACTGTTTTATACTGTCTTCCATCGCGTCCAAATCACTCTGTATCGCAGTTTGCAGCTCCAACAGCTCTTTGTTATAATCACTCATTTTTTGAATATCGCTGCTTTTGCGCAATTCTTTATATTTATCCATCAGCTCTTGATTTTGATTATCCAGCAGTTGCGCCTTGTCATCAATAAATTGCTTCCAACCAGCAACATTCACATCTTCCTTAAGATTAAAATCGGTTTTTATCTTAGCCAGCCGTGAATTATAACCATCTACCGCCGAATTAAAATTAAATATCAGCATTTTGCCCTGATTATAATTATCCACCAATTTGGTATAGATATTTTTCATCTTATATTGCAAATCGGCCGCATAAGCTTTGTCCATATCACTGCGTATCTGCTCCAATTTAGCCGTAGCTTTTTCATTAGCCGCCGTCAGATTTTGAATCAATTCTTCATTTGGCTCGCTTTGGCTTGCGGTTAACAACTTCTGTGCCAAATCTGTTGTTTCTCCGCTCAGCTGTTTTTCCGCCTGCTCAAAACTGTCGATTGCGGTTTTTCTTTGCAGCTCTGCTTTACGAGAAGTCATCAGTGGCTGAACATTATTGCTGATATCATCGCTGAGCGCCTGTGTTATCTTAAGCTGCTCATTAAGCAAATCCTGCAGCCGTTCTCTTTCTGCGGCCGCCTTGGCCTGCTCATCGGCAATAACTTTGTCTTGTTTGGCTTTATACAAATCAAACAATGCGCTTACGTTTACATCCAACAACGGTGCGTTCATCGATCCTTTCAGCGAAAATGAATATCCGGGCAGATATTGCGGCTCATTATATTTAACATTATACACCACATTCATATTCCAATTCGGGATATTACCATCGCCGAAAACTTCTATATTTCCTGACCTGTTCTGCATGGTTGTATCCGACAAGCTGAATTCGCCGTCATTAAACGACATTTTACCACTGATACGGCTAAATTCGGTATTGCCGCGTTCCAAATTATTTTTAACCGTCGTCATCAGACCGTCCGGCACTTCTCTCTTGGTTATGTCATTATATATGGCCGCCAAATCCCAACCTTTAACATTAACATCATTCAAATCAAACGACATATTGCCCTTAAAATTAGACGCTATTTCATCCCGACTTGCCGCTTTGGTATTAAAGGTAAGATTAGCATTCACCGTGCCGTTATAAAGCGAATATTTGCTGCCGCCCAAATTCATGGCATTAATTTCGCCTTTTACCAAAGACATAATACCGCTCAACACATTTTCCCGCGCATTAAGATGTAATTCTCCGTCCAAATCGCCGCCGCGAAACTGTGCTTTAATATTATTCAACGAACCGTCACCATTGTTTAGAGAAACTTCCATTGAGCTTTTGCCGAATTCATAATTTTTATACGACAAGTCATCAACCTTCACCTTGCCGCTCAAATCGAATTTCTGCCATGCGGCAAAATCAAATTTATCTTTATTGAACAACGGACGGGCTAAAAACTCGGCTTCGTCATTTTGCGGTGATACCAATACCGCGCCGTTACCGTTATTTTTGGCCGCACTCAAAAACCGTTCAATTTCAAGTTTGTTTATTTCCATGTCGGTAATAATTTGCGGACGTTTTCCGGTATTATCAAAGTCAATATTTCCGTTAAATTCGTTAAATCCGATATTACCTTTCAGATTCGTAGCCTTAAAAGCATTTGCTTGGCCTTGGAAATGAGTTTTCAGATTAAGCAGCCCTAACGAGAACGCTTCCGGATTATAGGGAATATTCAAATTATTTAGCAGTTTCACAAAATCAGGGTGTTTAATTTCCATATCCCCGTTATAAACAAAATTTTCTTTTTCCTTGGCAACCTGCCCGCTATAATTGACTTCCAGATTTTCCAGCTTTGAATTGGTATTTATGGCAAATTTTTCCAAATCACCGGTTACCACGCCTTGCGTTTCAAAATTTTTCAGTTGTTTATAATCCAAATCCGGAGCTTTAAACTCAAACTTATTAATCAGTGCCGCAACATCTTCCGTCTTAATTTGATACTTCAGATTTTCATACGCAGGCACACCGCCGAAACCGCTCAACTTTCCGGCATAGTTCATTTGTGCATTAGCCACGGAATTAATATTGAGCTGTTCTATATCCATTTTTCCGCCCAACAGATTAAGTTTGGCATCTACTTTTTCAAACGGCAGCGCCTCATATATACCCAAGTCCAAATGGGCGGTAAGCTGCATATCAAAATCATTCAACTTGCCTAAGCGGGCAAAACGATATTGCATTCTCTGCGCCCAATTTTTATCAGCCTCTTCTTTGGGCAGCGGCACAATGTAGTTATCGAAGTTAATCATATCGGCATTGAGTACCAACATCACATCGGGACGCTCGCCCAATTTTATTCCGGCCTCGCCTGAAAGCGAGCTTTTATCCATCGTCAAGCTGAACGGCGAAATTTGAATTTTATTTAACGTTCCGGCCAAGCGGGCATTTCCTACCGCTTTTCGATACGTTGAAGCCACACTGACTACCGGCTTAATATTCAGCCAGTTTAAGGTTTTCAAAAAATCACTCGAATTAAACGATGTTTCAATATTATAAAACGGCTCATCATCCACGGCTGACAGTGAACCTTTAATTTTGACATCCGTATCTCCGGGAAGAACTGCCGCCATATTATTAATGGTCAGCATATCGTTAATCATATCAAAACTGGCTTCAAAGTTTTTAACCGGCTGCCCGTTGTATTGGGTCTTCAAAGATTTTACATCCACAATCCAGTCAAATCGCCCGTTGGGTTGGTAAGCTTTTTTACCGTCGGCATAAGTCTTGATAAAGTCATTTATCGTAAACACTATCGGGTCAAGATTCAGTTCCGTAAAATTAAAAGCCATATTAATTCTTGGACGAATGCTGTTTTCATCTTTGATTAAACCGTCATTCAGCGGTATCTGCATGCTGCCGGCACCTTGTGTATCGCCATATTTGATAACCATATTCGACAACGCCATTTCATCGCCGTCAAGCGCCATATCCAACGTCAGTGCCAACGGATAATCATACTCTTTTGCCAGCTGCCATTTTTTGAAATTGGCTTTTACAAAGTCTTGCAGTTGTTTTGATTCGACAATCAAATTGCCGTTCAAAATTTGATTAGTCAGCATAAAATTACCATCAAAGCGCACATAGCTTTGTGAGTTCGGGTGAGTTATCACCAAATTAAATGTTGTCGGAAAGCTGTCTGATAATTTACCGACGGATAAGGCAAACCCCTCCGGACTGTTGTCTTTAATATAATTGCCCTCGACATGAAACGGCCCGAACATACTTTCAGCCATAAACTCGCCGTTCAAATCATCCAACTGAAAGGCTATATCCCTTGTCGGATCATTAAACGTAACTTGCGCCTTGTTAAGACTGATGCTGTTAAATTTGATTTGCGATTGTTCAATGGTTTGCCGCTGCTCGGGAGTGAAATCATTTTCCCAGTTAAACTGTCCGTCATCACCGACTTCAACATTAATCTGCGGATTTTCCAATGTCATCCGCTCAACTTCGACATTACCTTTCAGCAACGGTCCTAGTGCCAAATTTGCCACCAAATTCGGTATTTCCACCAGCGGCGCTTCACGATTTTTGGCATTATAAATTTTAACTTTGGAAGCATTAAGATACGGGTGGGGTAAAATTTTAAATGCCACCGGCCCTTCAAACACAATATTCCGACCGGTTGCCTCAAAGAATTGTTCGGCAATTTTGTTCTTATGCTGATTCCAGTCGATTGAAGCGATATAAACGGCTGTCCCTGCAGCTGCCGCCAACACCAACCCAACTAACGCAAGCACCAATTTTTTCACTGCCGTCACTCCCAAGTAATTGCATGATTGCCAAATAATCTTTGCAATCTATTTAAACTGTCGGTAATATAACACATAATCATTAATAAAACTTTTAATGACGAAAGGCAAGTTATGAATAACATTTCCCAACTTTTGAAACTGGCTGCGGAAGCTTATGCCCGCGCTCATTGCCCCTACTCGCATTTTCATGTCGGAGCGGCAATTCTCAGCACCGACGGCAAATTTTACAGCGGCTGCAATGTTGAAAACGTTTCTTATCCCGAAGGGACTTGCGCCGAAAGCGGCGCAATATCTGCCATGATAAACGGCGGCAGTTCCCAAATTGCCGAAATTTTGATTTTCGGCACCGGCGAAAATCTGATTACTCCGTGCGGCGGCTGCCGTCAGCGGATTGCCGAATTTGCCGATGCGAATACGCTCATTCATCTGGCTGACGCACAAGGCGTTAAACAAACCCTGACTTTATCACAGCTTCTGCCGGCTCACTTTAAGTAACCAAGGATTTATTTTATGACTAATCAAGCAGCTTTTTTCGCGCAGCAAATCCGCAATCATCTGGGTGATTTTGTCCCGCAAACCGCCATCATTTTAGGCAGCGGCTTAGGTAAATTGGCCGATAATATTACTAGCGCTCAAACCATCAGCTATTCGGCTATCGAAGGCTTTCCGCAAACCACCGTCAGCGGGCATAAAGGCGCTTTTATTGCCGGAAAAATTGCCGGACATAATGTCATTTGCCTGCAAGGACGTTTTCATCTTTATGAAGGGCATAATCCGGCTGTTATTGCCGAAGTTATTCAAACCCTCAAATTATTAGGCGTACAAAACCTCATTGTCACCAACGCCGCCGGTTCTTTAGATCCTGATATGCCGCCGGCAAGCTTAATGCTGATTAGCGACCATATAAATTTTAGCGGACGCAACCCTTTAGTCGGCGCCAATGACGACCATATCGGACCGCGTTTTCCCGATGTCAGCAATGCCTATGATTATGATTTTCGCCAACAACTTAAACAAATTGCCCTTGAGAGCAATATTCCGCTGCATGAAGGCGTTTATCTTATGGTTTTGGGACCCAATTTTGAAACTGCCGCTGAAATAAAAGCTTTTCGCATTTTGGGTGCTGATGCCGTTGGGATGTCAACCGTACCCGAAGTTTTAGCCGCCGTTCATTGCGGCTTGCGTGTGGCCGGTATTTCGGTAATCACCAACTTCGGCACCGGCATGAAAACATCGCCTCAAACTCACGCCGAAACACTGGCTCAAGCCGACAAAGCTTCGCAAAATCTTTTGCATCTGGTTCAACAATTTATTCGAAAGCTCTAAGATATGGATGATTTATCTGCCGCCAAACAACTTATTTCGTGTTTGGATTTAACCTCGTTGAATGAAACCGACACTTCCGAAAGCATTAAGAAGCTTTGTGCCAAAGTTCAAACCCCTTATGGCAAAACGGCTGCCGTCTGCGTTTATCAGCGCTTTATTCCCGTGGTTTTACAAAACCTGCCTGAGCAGGTTAAGATTGCCACGGTGGTAAATTTTCCGCAAGGCGAACTTAATACCGCTCAAACCGAAAGAGAAATCACCCGCGCCTTAAAATCCGGAGCTGATGAAATTGATGCCGTGTTTCCTTATCAGGCTTTTTTGTCCGGCAAACTCAACGAATGTGAAGCATACTTAAAAACAATTCGTGAAAAATGCACCGCTGAACACACCTTAAAAATAATTCTGGAAACCGGAGAACTACAAACCACCCGCAACATTAAAGCCGCCTCACAACTGGCTATCGAATGCGGCGCTGATTTTCTTAAAACATCTACCGGCAAAACTCCGATTTCCGCTACTCCCGAAGCGGCCAATGCCATGCTGGAAGTTATCCGCGCCTCCAAACAGCCGGTCGGATTCAAGGCCAGCGGGGGGATTCGCACACTGGATGACGCCAAAAAATATCTGGTTTTGGCCGCCTCGATTATGGGTATTGACTGGATATCTCCGCAGACTTTTCGTATCGGCGCAAGTTCGTTGCTTGATAATTTGCTTCAAACCATTGATAAAGGATTTTAGCTTATGCTCCCACAAGAAATAATTCGCAAAAAACGCAATCATCAAACCCTCAGCCATGCTGAAATTGAATTTTTCATCAAAGGCGTAACCGACGGCAGTATTGTTGACGCACAAACCGCCGCGCTGACTATGGCGATTTTTCTCAATGGTATGACAACAACCGAAACCGCAGATTTAACTTTATGTATGCGCGATTCCGGTGACGTTATGAGCTGGCAAGGCATCAACGGTCCGATTCTCGACAAACATTCATCCGGCGGCGTCGGCGACAAAGTAAGCCTGATGCTTGCCCCTATGATTGCGGCCTGCGGCGGCTATGTCCCGATGATTTCCGGTCGCGGCTTGGGACACACCGGCGGCACTCTCGATAAATTTGATTCCATTCCCGGTTATCAAACATCCCCTTCTAACGAACTGTTTTACCAAACCGTCAAAGAAGTAGGTTGTGCCATTATCGGTCAAACCGGCAACCTTGCTCCGGCTGATAAAAAAATCTACGCCATTCGCGATGTCTGCGCCACGGTTGAATCAATCGAACTGATTACCGCTTCGATTCTTTCCAAAAAACTTGCCGCCGGCCTTGACTGTTTGGTTATGGATCTTAAATGCGGCAACGGGGCATTTATGGAAAATATGGAAGATGCCCGCCGTCTGGCTCACTCTATTGTTAATGTTGCCAATACTGCCGGCACTTCAACTTCGGCTATCCTTACCGATATGAATCAGGTTTTGGGACGCAATGTCGGCAATGCGGTTGAGGTTTTGGAAGCCGTTGAATACCTGAAAGGCGAAAACATCGACCCGCGCCTGCATGAAATAACCATGGCCTTATGCGCCGAACTTTTGGTAAATGCCAAACTTGCTAAAGATGAAAACGCCGCCTGCGCCCAACTGCAAAAAGCGCTCGATTCCGGCAAGGCTCTGGAAATTTTTGCCCGTATGGTTTCATCTCTCGGCGGGCCGAAAGATTTTTGTGAACGCCCGTCACACTATTTGCCTAAGGCGGCAATTATTCGTCCGGTCTATGCCGAAACGGAAGGCTATGTCAGCGCAATGAATACTCGTGACATCGGCTTGTCGGTAATCGGGCTTAAAGGCGGACGCGTAACTCCTGAACAAAAGCTTGACTATGCCACCGGCTATACACATTTTTGCCAAATCGGCGATTTTGTTGACAAGCAGACACCTTTGGCCATTGTCCATGCTCAAACTGAGGCTGAATTTGCCAAAACCGCGGATGAGCTGCATCGTCATATCAAAATCAGCCCGACCCACCATGGCGCAACGCCTTGCATTTTGGAAAAAATCAAATAAAAACCTTCAAAAAAACCTCTCAATTTCTTGAGAGGTTTTTTAGTTTTGATTATTAAGGCAGCAACGGCGACCAGGCCGGATCTGATCCATCAGCCGGAGTAATAATTTGCCGTTCATTGTATCCCGTCAAATCAATTGAATATAACTTGACCGGAGCTGTGCCGTTACGTCCGCCGCGATCCTGACGAAAATACATCAACACGCGTCCGTTCGGCGACCAGGTCGGCCCTTCAACCAAATATCCGCTGGCCAGCAAACGCTCGCCGGTGCCGTCCGGATACATAACCCCGATGTAGAATTGCCCACCGGCCATTTTGGTAAAGGCGATATAGTCACCGCGCGGCGACCAAACCGGCGTTGCATAACGCCCCGAACCAAAGCTTATACGCTGGACATCACTGCCGTCGGCATTCATGACATAAAGCTGCTGATTACCGCCGCGGTCAGAGTTAAAGACGATTCGCTCTCCGTCCGGCGAATAACTCGGCGAAGTATCAATCGAGCCGCCGTAGGTCAGCTGTTTACTGCGACGATTATTCAAATCCATTTCATAGATATTGGTTTTGCCGCCGGTGGCAAAGCTTAACAAAACTTTTGAACTGTCCGGCGAAAAACGCGGCGCAAAGGTCATACCGGGGAAATTGCCCAATAAGGTTTGTTTACCGGTTTCAATGTCCAGAATATAAACTTTCGGCACACTTCCACTGTATGACATATAGGTAATTTTTTGCAAATTAGGCGAAAAACGCGGAGTCAACGCCATAGCCGCGCCCGAAGTCAAAAACTTGTGGTTTTCGCCGTCCTGATCCATAATTGCCAAACGCTTAATTCTTCTGGTCGCCGGCCCTGTTTCCGACACATAAACAATACGGGTGTCAAAATAACCTTTTTCACCGGTCAAACGCTCATAAATCGCATCAGCAATCACGTGGGCAACCCGACGCCAGTTATCTTTGGTGGTTGTAAATGATTGCCCTTTCATTTGATTTTCCGCAAACACATCCCACAATCTGAATTCGACCCGCAGATTTTTGGCATCGACTTCGGTAATGGCGCTTTGAACCAGCGCTTGCGCATTAATTGCTTTCCAGTCTACGAATTTCGGCTCTTCCGACATCGATTCAAATTCTTGGATATAGCTGTTTTCATTAATAATCTTAAACAACCCCGACCGCTCTAAATCAGCGATTACGACATCACGAATTTTACTGCCGTATTGCCCGACAAAAAAGCCGTTATGAATCATTTCCGGAAAGGCAATCGGCATCGGATCGCGCATCGCACCGGTAACATCTATTTGCAGTTCGGCTTTTGCCGGCGATATTATCAGCACCGCCACAATTAAAGCCCATAAATTTTTTAATCTCATTTTTTCACCCATATTATAAAAAAATAATCTCAGTCCGTTTCATACTAACCAAAGATTCTTAAAAATCAATTAGCATAAAAAAATACCCGTATAACCGATATGGCTACAAGGGTATTTAGATTTAGTGTCGAACTTTCGGAGCAATTACCTCACGAACTTTCTGTTCAAATTTTTCGGGCGTAAGTCGATTAAGCTTGCGCACTTCATACGGCAGCATATCATCAAGCTTAGCTTCAAATCTCTGCATTTCCGCTTTTGTTAGCAGATTGGCAACTTTAAATAAAACCGCCAATTTTGTTTTTTCCTGATAGTGGTGAGCAATTAACGCACAACCAACAAGCACCACAGTTAACGCTGCTAAAACATACAAGTTATATTCCATATAATTATAATAAAAAAAAATAAAACATTGTCTGTTAATTAACATGTGCCGCACCTCCTGTCAAGGCAGCGCTTGACAAAAAGCGATAAAAAGTTAAACTCTGTGTTATGGAATTACGTGAATTTAAACAACATCTTAAACCTTATACCGCTCTCTTGGGCATTGACTTCGGCACTAAGCGTTTGGGCTTGGCGGCTTCCGATTTAATGCTTATGGTCGCCACGCCGCAAAAAACACTCTTCCGCACCACGTGGGAAAAAGACTTGGCTTTTTTGCAACAAGTTGTTGCGGATAAAGAAATCGGCGGCTTGGTTTACGGTTTGCCATTGCAAATGAACGGAGTTGAAGGGGAAACCGCGGCCGCTGTCCGCCAATTTGCCGTCAAACTAGCTGAAGAAATTCCGTTACCTTATACTTTTTGGGATGAGCGGTTGTCTTCCCGCGCCATGGAAAATTTTTTAATCAAAGAAGTCGATATGTCCCGTGCCAAACGCAAAGACATTTTAGACAGCTCCTCTGCCGCCTACATCTTGCAGGGCGCGCTTGACGCTTTGCGCTATTTATAAGCCTGAGCTACGGCCTGCAACACGCGCAAAAACTCTTCCGTCTGATAAAAATTCCAGTCTTCCGGTACAACATTGTCCACCAGATGCATAACATCGTCATCAATAACCACGGCTTGCGGCATAAAATGTCGGCAAAAAGCATATCTTGCCGCGGCAAGTCCGGTGTCGCCGGCGGTGTCATAACCGATTTGCGCCAATAATTCGGACTGATTCGTTTCAGCGGCGGCATTATTCATATCATACCACAGCCCTAATCCTTTAGTTGCCAGTTTCTGCCACGGGAATGCACACCCCGGATCAGCTTTACGCGTTGGCGCAACATCCGAATGCCCGACTACATTTACCGGCTTGATGCCATATTTACCGACAATTTCTTGCGCCAGTTCAATTAAAGCCGCTATCTGTTCTGCTTTATATGTTGTCTGCCCCAAAGTCGGATGGCATAATTCAATCCCGACCGAACGTTGGTTCAAACTTTCGTTACGACCGCGCCAAAAACCCTTTCCCGCATGAAAAGCACTGTATTTTTCATCCACGACTTTATAGATTTCGCCATTCTGCTCAATTATATAATGACAGCTGCATTTATATTGGCGTAAGGTATCCGCAAGTTTTTCGGCCGGATAGGCGCTGCAGTGAAACACCAGCATATCAATAGCGGTTTGGCGTTCCTCATAATACGGCAACATAATTTCTTTCATGGTTCAACCTCAAATTTTGCGTGATTTCATAATGGTCTGATAAGCATTATTAATCTCTGCCATTTTTAATGTTGCGGCTTCCACTTCGGCGCTGTCAGCCCCTTGTGCCTGCAACCGGTCGGGATGATATTGCACAATCAGCTCTTTCCACCGCCGTTTGATTTCGCTGTCGCTGGCATTACACAACACGCCTAAAATATCATAAAAATCCTGCATCGGCGATTCTTTGCTCTTGGGCAGATATACTGCGGCAATAACTTCAAAATTACCTTCCGGCAGCTTAATCAGTTCCGCGGTTTTGCGCAATATGTTCAAAGCCTCAACCGCCACCATTCCGTCAGCCGCCGCAATCTTAAATAAATTATCAATGATATTTTCTTTTAACTCCAGATTATCTTGCACAATTCGGCTCAGCTGACGGGCAAAAATCTCAAATTCTCCGGCGGTAGTTTTAGCCTCGTTAAACACGATTGAAAGCTTGGAATCATCTTCCGATTTAATTGCAAAGGTATTTTTGAAAACTCTTATTTCATTAGCGCTGACCACGCCGTCAGCCTTAGCGATTTTGGCCGCCATTCCCGCCATTGCCTGCAAATAAGCGACATGCCTTGCCTCTTTGGAATGCCTCCACAATTTCAACGGATTAATCCGAAACCAAAACCGCCTTATTCCCTCAATCGGAATCAGATTGGCATTTTCAACCCGATAATAATCAATAAAGAAGCCGATAACCACGCCGCAAAACAACAAAACTTTACTTTTCAGCGCAAAACCGATAATCGCTCCTGCGATTTTGGCCCAGTTGTTATCCCAAATATGATCAAATTTTTTACGCACTTTACGGGCATGGCGGCTGTTCGGTGTATCAAACAAAAAATGCCCCAAAATAAACAATGCGATAAAACCGTTTGCCCCATACAAAACCGCGCCTAAAATTCCGCCCCAGATTTTGCCCCAAAAATTGCCGTCCAGACGATTGTAATAGCGATAATATTTATACGGCAGCATCAGGCGTATATTATCATCAATAGTGCTTAAAATTTGCTCCAGCTTGCGAATGATTATGGTCTTATCAATCAGCATATGTCCTAAAAACATACCGATAAAAAAGCCGTTCGCGCCCCAAAAACGCAAACCCAAAACTGCAAGTGTAAATTTTCCCAGTGGTGACATTTAAGAATTCTGCATTGTTAAAACTATTTTCAAGTTTAGCAGTATGCCATTCGAAAGAAAAGCAAATAAAACAAGTTTTGCGACATTACCTTCAGCTATAAACAAATTTCCGATATCTCGACCGGAAAACACTTTGGCGCATAGATTAAACCTCGATGGGTGTTGCGCCGAAAACTGAAATATTGTCCCTCTAAAGCATAAGTGTCCAAGCCTGAAAACGTAATGTTTTTAATCCCGCACGCCTGCAGCCGATTAACACAAAAAGCTTCCAGATTAAACAGAAAATGTTCGACCCGCTGCGCCGGCTTAAAAAATTGTGTAAAGCTCTCGTTTTTAGCCTTAAATTGCTGATAAAACCCGCCATCAACTTCGTATGATGCCTGCGCAATACACGGACCGACCGCCGCGGCGATATTGTCCGGCTCTGCCCCTTTTTGCCGCATCAACGCAACGGTATTGGCAATCACTCCGCCGAATGCTCCGCGCCAACCGGCATGTGCCGCACCGATAACCCCGTGTTCATAATCTGCCAACAGCACCGGTGCGCAATCCGCCGTCCGAATGCAAAGCACAATTCCCTGCTTGTCTGTCACTGCTCCGTCCGCAATCATTTGCCGATTCGTTGCCGCACTCACATATTCGACATGGCTGCTCACCCCTTGCTGCAACAAATGCAGCTGCTGCAGCTTTGCGCCTAATACGGCGGCGGCAATTCGTAAGTTCTCCTGCACATTTTCGATTTTATCATCACCGGCCGTCCCGACATTAAGACTGGCATAAACTCCGGTTGAAACCCCGCCTTCCGCCCCCAAAAACACATGTTTGTCCGCCGGCAGATTAGCTGCTCTGTACATCTACTCACCCTCGTGTAAAAAGCTGACCCCGTATTTCATCGGCGGCAGGTTAAAATATTCGCAAACCGTCGCCGCTATATCGGCATAAGTTCCGCGCTGTCCCAAATTACCGGTTTTCACCTTTTTTCCAAACATCAACACCGGCACTTGTTCGCGCGTGTGATCTGTTCCCGCCCACGTCGGGTCATTACCATGATCAGCCGTAATAAAGACTATGTCGTCATCATTAAGATACTTAACAATCTCCGGCAATCTGGCGTCAAAATATTCCAATGCCTGCGCATAACCGTTAACATCGCGCCGATGCCCGTAATACATATCAAAATCTTCAAAGTTGGTAAAAATCAAGCTGTTTTCCGGAGCTTGCGCAATTTCTGCCAACGTCGCGTCAAACAGTTGCGGCAGCTTGGCGGCATGCACTTCTTTACTGATTCCTTTATGAGCATAAATATCGTTAATCGCGCCGATTCCGACCACTGTCACCCCGTTGGCACTGAGCCGGTCAAGCAGGGTTTCACCAAACGGCTGTGCCGCATAATCTTTACGCCTGGTCGTGCGCACAAATTCACCGTTTTTAGCCCCGACAAACGGACGCGCAATAACCCGCCCGATATTATATGGCTTCACATATTTATAGGCAATTTCGCATAACTTATAAAGCCGTTCCAAGCCAAACACTTCTTCATGCGCGGCAATCTGCAGATTACTGTCGGCCGAGGTATAAAAAATCGGCTTACCGCTGCGCAAATGTTCTTCCCCCAACTCCTGAATAATAACCGTTCCGGAAGCAGCTTTATTACCCAAAATGCCTTTAATTCCCGATTCGTTTACAATTTGAGCAATCATTTCTTCCGGAAAAGACGGATAGTCCGGCTTAAAATGCCCCCAACCCTGCAAATTGGGCAGTCCGGCCATTTCCCAATGTCCGGAAACCGTATCTTTATCCCGACTGATTTCTTTAGCATGGCCATATTTACACGGAAGATTTAACTTGGCCTCTTTTTGCGGCGCAATAATTAATTTTTCCGCGCAAGCCTGTTCAGCAGCTTTACCCAAACCAAGCGCCAACAAATTAGGAATTTGCAAACCCTTATAATTTTGCGCAATATGCTGTAATGTTGCCGCACCATCATTAGCAAAATCAGCGGCATCGGGAGCGCCGCCGATTCCAAATGAATCCATCATCAATATAATCGCTTTTGCCATGCTTATCTCTCCTGATAATTTAACGTTAATCATAGCAAGAAGATATTAAAAAACTATTTTCTTTTTTATCATTCTTTAAGACGTCATTTCTACCTAGCATTTTTTCTATCGTCATTCTGCCAAGCGTTTCTTCATCATTGTCATTCTGACCAAGCGTTTTTTATTTAAATGTCATCCTGACCAAGCGCAGCGCGTGGAAGGATCTCGGCTATATTTTTTCACCAAGTCGCAACGATATCAATGTCGGGACTTCGCCCGACAGTACATTAAGGCCGAGATTTCTCCATTCCGCTGCGCTCCAGTCGAAATGACATAAAAATAAAAATGCCACCTAAACAAGGTGGCATTTTTAAATATTTTGCACTGACTCATAGAAGTTTGATATTTGCGGCGAATAGAAACAAAAGTCGGCGTGTAAAAATTCTAGTGTACATTAAAGGTACATGAATTTTTACAACGCCGCCCCTTTTGTGATTAGTCGCCCAAAGAGCAAACTTCCTTATACTAAGCTAATTCAACCTTACCCCCAGCCTTCTCAACTGCTGCAACAGCAGCCTTTGAAGCTGAATTTACGGTAATGTTAGCTTTTGAAGTAATCGCACCACGTGCCAACAGACGAACACCGTCAAGTTGCTTGCTGATGACACCGGCTTTCATCAAAGCATCAATATTGATTTCGGCAGCATTCAGTTTACCGGCATCAATTGCTTTTTGAATGGTGTCCAAGTTAACAACAGCAAACTCTTTAGCAAACGGATTCTTAAAACCGCGTTTCGGGAGTCTGCGGTAGATAGGCATTTGACCGCCTTCAAAACCGTTTACGGCAACACCCGAACGAGATTTTTGACCTTTCTGACCACGGCCGCCGGTTTTACCCGAACCGCTGCCAATACCGCGGGCTACGCGTTTGCGTGACTTTCTGGCGCCTTCATTATCTTTAATTTCATTAAGTTTCATATCTTTTCACCTTAATTTTGCAGTTTACACTTCATCAATTCTAAATCATAAAATTCAGGAGCAAGTGCCGGACCGGATTTTATCTAATCAAGCGCGGCACTTTTAATTCCTCAATCTTACTCTTCAACCTTAACGAGGTGAGCAACCTTCTTAATCATACCGCGGACAGCCGGTGTATCTTCCAAAACAACAACTTTGTGCATCTTGTTTAAGCCAAGACCAACCAAAGTAGCCTTTTGGATATCCGGACGACCGATTGTGCTACCGATTTGGGTTACTTTAATAGTTTTCTTTGTAGCCATGATTAAGCCTCCTCAATAGCCATTTTCGCATTACCGGAATTTTCACGGCGGCTTACAATATCACCAACTTTTTTACCGCGTTTTGCAGCAACCATACGAGGTGAATTGATACCTTGCAAAGCGTTGAATGTAGCTTTAATCATATTGTAAGGGTTGTTAGAACCCATAGATTTTGCAACCACATCCTGAACTCCGAGAACTTCGAAAATTGCACGCATCGGACCACCGGCAATGACACCGGTACCGGCAGGAGCTGTTCTCAAGAAAACTTTACCTGCGCCGAAACGACCGGCAATATCATGGTGCAAAGTTCTGCCTTCGCGCAAAGGAATGCGAACCATATTCTTTTTAGCTTCATTAGTAGCTTTGGTAATAGCCTCCGGAACTTCCGAAGCCTTACCTGTACCGTAACCAACGCGGCCTTTCTGATCACCGACGACAACGACGGCAGCAAAAGACATTGTACGACCGCCCTTAACGGTTTTGGCTACACGATTAATATGAACCAGTTTCTCAACCAATTCTTCTTTTTTCTCAGTCTTATTACGACGTTCTACAGCTTGTTGTGCCATTTTAATCTCCTTAGAATTTCAAACCAGCTTCACGAGCTGCATCAGCCAAAGCTTTAACACGGCCATGATAGATATAACCGCCTCTGTCGAAGACAACTTCGCTGACGCCGGACTTAACAGCGCGCTCGGCAACAACTTTACCGATAAAGCTTGCTGCTTCAACCGTTGAAGACTTTTTAACATTATCTCTGATTTCTTTATCTAACGTAGAAGCAGAAACAACGGTTGTACCTTTGGCATCGTCAATAATCTGAGCATAAATATGTTTTCCGCTGCGAAATACAGACAATCTCATCTTTCCATTCGCAACTTTCTTCAAAGCCGCTCTAATACGACCTTTTCTTTTCTGAAATAACTCTCTTGGCGTATTCATTAACTTATTCCTTATTTCTTCTTGCCTTCTTTACGACGGATGTATTCGCCTTCATATTTAACGCCTTTACCTTTATATGGTTCAGGTTTTCTGAATTTGCGAATTTCCGCGGTAAATTGACCGACAAGTTGTTTATCTGCACCAGAGATGCTGATTTGGGTCGGAGTCGGGCAAGCAACTTTAATGCCGTTAGGAGCCTCAACCGGAACATCGTGAGAGAAACCTAAAGACAAAACCAATTTATTGCTGCCTTCTACACGGGCTTTATAACCCACACCAACTAACTCCAAGTTTTTGGTAAAGCCGTCATGAACACCTTTAACAATAGTGTTGATGTTGGCTCTGGTAGTACCCCACAAAGCACGAGCATGCTTATTTTCTGTTTTCGGAGTAACTACAATCTTGTTGTCTTGTAATTCAACATTAATGTGATCAGCATCAAAGCTGTGAGTCAATTCACCCAATTTGCCTTTAGCTGTAATCAAATTGCCGTTAATGGCAACAGTAACGCCTTCAGGGACGATAACCGGATATTTACCAATTCTAGACATCCATTTTCTCCCTTAAAATACTTGACACAGAATTTCACCGCCGACATTGGCCTTGCGAGCTTCATTATCGCTCATAACTCCGTTCGGAGTAGAGATGATAGAGATACCCAGACCATTGTAAACTCTCGGCAAATCTTTAACGCTGGAATAAACCCGGCGTCCCGGAGTTGATACACGGTAAATTTCAGTAATAACCGAAGTACCTTCATGGTACTTTAATTTGATGTGAAGTTCATCAACGCCCGGACGAACATTAGCCTTTTCATAACCGGCAATGTAGCCTTCTTTTTTCAAAACTTCCAAAACATTTTCACGCAAGCGAGAAGCAGGTGATACGACCTCGTTTTTCTTCGCTCTTTGTGCGTTTCTAATGCGTGTGAGCATATCGCCCAAAGGATCAGACATAGACATTATCTTTATCTCCTACCAGCTTGATTTTACTAAACCAGGAATTTCGCCGAAGCTTGCCATATCTCTGAGTTCGATACGAGCCAAACCGAATTTCCGATAAACACCACGAGAACGACCGGTCAATTTGCAACGATTTCTGTAACGAATCTTTGCAGAGTTACGCGGCATCTCAGCTAATTTAAGAGTAGCCTGGAATCTCTCTTCCGGAGAGATGGTTTTATCCATGACTATCTTTTTGAGCTTATTGCGGCGAGAAGCAAATTTCTCAGCCATTTTAGCTCTTTTCAAGTTTCTGTAAACTGAACTTGTTTTTGCCATAGTAAAATCTCCACTTATTTCTTGTAAGGAAGGTTAAAGCCGGTCAGCAAAGCTTTTGCTTCTTCATCAGTTTTGGCTGATGTGCAGATGCAAATATCCATACCGCGGATGTTTTCAACCTTATCATAGTTGATTTCAGGGAAGATAATTTGCTCTTTAATACCGAAAGCAAAGTTACCTCTGCCGTCAAAGTTTTTACCGGTAATACCGTGAAAATCTCTAACGCGCGGCAATGCCATATTAATCAGTCTTTCCAAGAACTCATACATTCTGGTTGAACGCAAAGTAACTTTGGCACCGATCGGCATACCTTCTCTAACCTTAAAAGTAGCGATTGACTTACGAGCTTTGGTAACAACCGGTTTTTGACCGGCAATCAAAGCCAATTCGTCAACGGCGTTGTTCAGTTTTTTCTTATCGGTAACGGCATCGCCAACGCCGATATTCAAAACAATTTTAGTCAACTTCGGAATCTCATGTGGGTTGGTGTAACCGAATTTTTCCACAAGAGATTTTTTTATGACTTCATTGTACAAGTTTTCAAAATTTGCCATAAATTTTTCTCCTACTTATCGATTACTTCACCGGACTTACGAGCAACGCGCACTTTCTTTCCGTTTTCGACTTTGTAGCCGACTTTAGTTGCCTTACCCGATTTCGGATCTTTAACAGCAACGTTCGAAACGTTAATCGGCGCTTCTTTAGTAACGATACCGCCAGGAGTAGTTTGGCTGGGTTTGGTGTGTCTTTTAACCAGGTTAACACCTTGCACAACCACTTTACCTTCTTTCGGCATAGCTTTTACTACTTCACCAGTTTTGCCTTTGTCATCACCTGACAAAATTACAACTTGGTCACCCTTTTTAATTTTTAATTTAGGCATTATAATACCTCCGGTGCTAATGAAATTATTTTCATAAATTTCTTTGCACGCAACTCTCTGGTGACAGGGCCAAAGATACGAGTACCGATTGGCTCACCGTCCTTATTAATAAGAACTGCAGCATTTTTATCAAAACGGATAACTGATCCGTCTTTACGTCTGATGTCCGAAGCTGTGCGAACAATCACAGCTTTCAAAACATCACCTTTCTTAACACGACCCTTTGGAATAGCGTCTTTAACTGACACTACAATAACGTCGCCAACAGAAGCATGCATTCTCTTGGACCCGCCAAGAACCTTAATGCACTGCACCTGACGTGCGCCAGAGTTGTCGGCTACATCTAGGTTGGTTTGCATCTGTATCATTTTTTACTTCCTTTTCTTAATTTTGTTTCTGTTTTAGACATACAACGCTTAAAACAGTAACTCCTAGGCGTTATCAACGATTACAGTCCAACATTTGGTTTTTGAATAAGGTACGGATTCTTCAATACGTACAATATCACCAACTTTGAACTGATTGTTTTCATCATGAGCCGCGTACTTTTTGCTTTTCTTGATGAATTTCTTGTAAACAGGGTGCATAACCTGACGTTCTACACTGACAACGACAGTCTTATCCTGTTTATCACTTACAACAACACCTTGAAGAATTCTTTTAGGCATAGTCTTTTCTCCTAACTATTCTTCTTGCGCTCAGCAATGAGCGTGTTGATTTTTGCTACTTCACGACGGACGTTTCTTAATACCGCAGTATTTTGTAATTGTCCAGTGGATTGTTGTACTCTCAAGTTAAATTGTTCTTTTTTGCATTCCAACAATTTAGCTTCAAGCTCATCAATACTCATAGCACGAAGATCTTTTGTTTTTACCATTGTTTAAGCTCCTTGCTCTGAATTCAGTTTTTTAACGAACTTGGTTTTAACCGGCAGTTTAGCTGCACCGAGGGCAAATGCTGCGCGTGCGGTTTCTTCATCAACGCCTTCACACTCAAACATAATGCGGCCCGGATGTACGCGAGCTACCCAGAACTCAACAGAGCCTTTACCTTTACCCATACGAACTTCGGCAGGTTTGTCCGAAACCGGTACGTCAGGGAAAATTCTGATCCACAATCTTCCGGCTCTCTTCATTTCACGGGTAATTGCACGACGAGCAGCCTCAATTTGGCGAGCCGTAATGCGTTCCGGCGTAAGAGCTTTTAATCCATATGAACCAAAACTCAAGCTGAATCCGCCTTTAGCATCGCCGTGAATACGGCCTTTATGCTGCTTGCGGAACTTTAATCTTTTTGGACTTAACATTTTCTAAAACCTCATTCTTATTTTTGTTCAGCCAACTTTTTATCTTGTGCCATTGGATCGTGGGCCATAATTTCACCTTTGTAGATCCACACCTTAACGCCACAAGCACCATAAGTTGTGTGAGCCGTAGAGGTTGCATAATCAATGTCAGCACGCAGAGTGTGCAAAGGCACGCGGCCTTCACGATAGTACTCGGTACGAGCAATTTCAGCACCGCCCAAACGGCCTGAACAGCTAACCTTGATACCTTCAGCACCCAAACGCAAAGCTGACTGCATAACGCGTTTCATTGCCCGACGGAAAGCCACACGGCGTTCCAACTGTTGAGCGACGCTGTCTGCAACTAATTTTGCATCAAGCTCAGGTTTTCTAACTTCCAAGATGTTCAATTGAACTTCCGATTCGGTCATCTTTTGAATTTCCTTGCGCAAATTCTCAATATCTTGACCTTTCTTACCAATAACAACACCCGGTCTTGCCGAATGAATTGTAACTCTGGCTTTTTTAGCAGGACGTTCGATTACGATTCTGCTAACACCGGCCTGAGCCAATTTATCCTTCAAGAATTCTTTAATTTTAACGTCTTCGAGGAGGTAATCAGCGTATTTTTCATCGGCATACCAACGCGAATCCCAAGTGCGGTTTACACCCAAACGAAGACTGGTAGGATTAACTTTTTGTCCCATTATCTTACTCCCCGCGTTCTGCAACAATGATTGTCATGTTTGAGAAAGGCTTCAAAACTCTAGCCCCTCTGCCACGGCCTCTGGCGTGCATACGTTTCATAACCAAACCTTTGCCGACAAAAGCTTCTTTAACATAAAGCTTATCAATATTTAACTGATGGTTGTTTTCAGCATTGGCGATAGCCGATTGTAAAACAGCCAAAGCTACTTTTGCGATTCTCTTCTTTGAAAAGCTCAATTCTGCTACAGCGTTTGAAGCATTCAAACCGCGAATCGATTGGGCTACCAAATTCAGCTTGCGAGGGCTGGTGCGAATAGAATGGCAAATAGCCAAAGCTTCGTTTGCTTCTACTCTTCTTGCATCTTTAGATTTGCTCATCATTAACCTCTCTTAGCTTTCTTGTCTGCGGCGTGACCGTAGAATGTACGAGTCGGCGCAAACTCACCGAATTTATGCCCAACCATATCCTCAGTAACCAATACAGGGATAAATTTGTGACCATTGTGGACGCCGAATGTCAAACCGACAAACTGCGGCAACATTGTTGAACGGCGTGACCAGATTTTAATCACTTCATTACGGCTGGAAGATCTTGCTGCTTCAGCTTTTTTGAGAAGATAGCCATCAACAAACGGCCCTTTCCATACGGAACGTGTCATTAGCGTTTCTCCTTATTTCTTTTTGTTTTCATGACGGCTTCTCATAATGAACTTATCCGTCTTTTTGTTAGTACGAGTCTTAGCACCCTTAGTCGGTTTACCCCAAGGAGTAACCGGATGACGACCGCCCGAAGTACGACCTTCACCACCACCATGCGGGTGATCAACCGGGTTCATAGCAACACCGCGTGAAACCGGACGATTGCCCAGCCAACGGTTGCGACCAGCCTTACCCAGTGATTTGTTTTGGTTGTCCGGATTCGAAACTGCACCGACCGTAGCCAAGCATTCTTCACGGACAATTCTCAATTCACCGGAACTCAGTTTCAACTGAGCATAACCGGCGTCTTTACCAACGAGTTGAGCATAGCAGCCGGCAGAGCGAACCAATTGTCCCCCTTTGCCTGCGCGCAGTTCAACGTTGTGGATAATAGTACCGACCGGCATATTTTTCAGAGGCATAGCGTTACCCGGTTTAATATCTGCTTTGTTAGAAGCAATAACTTTATCACCGGCTTTCAATCTCTGCGGAGCCAAAATATAAGCCTTTTCGCCGTCTTCATAGCTGATTAAAGCGATGAAAGCCGAACGGTTAGGATCATATTCGATTCTCTCGACAGTAGCCTCGTTGTCAAATTTGTTACGTTTGAAGTCAATAACACGCAATTTGCGTTTATGACCGCCACCGATTCTGCGACTTGTAACGTGACCGAAATTATCACGTCCGCCGGTTTTGGTTAAACCGACAGTCAAAGTTTTTTCGGGTTTGCCTTTATACAGCTCGCCTCTATCAACGATAACGAGCTGACGAAGTCCAGGAGATGTGGGCTTATAATTTTTTAATGCCATGTCTTAAATTCCTGTTGTAACATCAATATTTTGGCCTTCAGCAAGGGTAACAACCGCTTTCTTAAAATCAGAACGTTGTCCGATATAACCCTTAAAGCGTTTTTCCTTACCGAATTGACGAATTGTATTAACCTTGTTTACTTTAACGTTAAAGATGTTTTCAACTGCAGCTTTAACATCATCTTTTGAAGCAGACAAAGGAACTAAAAAAGTAACCTTACCGGCTTCCGAAGAAAGCATAGACTTTTCGGTAATAACCGGACGAACGAGTGTATCGTACATTTTGGCAGTTACATTGTTTGTTTTATCAGACTTACTCATTTCAATCTCTCTCCTAAGCAAACAACTGCATCTTTAGTCAATACCAGTTTGTCTTTTCTCAAAATGTCGTAAACGTTGGCACCGATAGTCGGCAAAACGTCAACACCAATGATATTTCTGGTTGCCAATGCAAAATTAATATCAACTTCCTTGCCATCAATAAACAAGCTGTTTGTCAGACCGCAGACATTCAATTTGTCACGCAAATCTTTAGTCTTCGGAGCCGACAGCTTAGCTTCGTCAATGATAACCAAGTTACCCTCTTTAGCCTTAGCCGAAAGAGCTGTTTTCAGACCGAGTTTTCTAAACTTCTTGGTCAGTTCATGTGAATGATCGCGAACAACCGGACCAAAAACAATACCACCTTTTCTGAACTGAGTACCCTTGCGAGAACCCTGACGAGCACGACCGCCGCCTTTTTGTTTAAACGGTTTTGCCGGAGTCAAAGCAACTTCAGAACGGCCTTTGGTTTTATGGTTGCCTGATTGCAATCTGGCAAGCTGCCAAACAACAACGCGGTGCAAAATGTCGGGACGGACTTCCAAACCGAAAATCGATTCGTCGAGTTCAATTGAACCAACATTTTTATTATCTAAATTCAAGATGTCCTGTTTCATCATTTCAATCCTTTAATTTCTATGCATTCTCAGCCGGAGTTTCAGCCTCGGCTTTAACTGCAACAGGTTCATCAACTTTTTTCAAACCGGCAGGCATCGGCAACTTAACCGTAGCAACTTTCTTAACGGCATCAGTAACGTAAACCCATCCGTTTTCCGAACCGGGAACGCCGCCTTTAACCATAATCAAGCCTTTATCGGCATCAACAGCCACAACCTTGAGGTTTTGAACGGTAACGCGTTCATTACCCATATGTCCGGCCATTTTCTTGCCTTTGAATACCTTACCCGGATCTTGTCTTTGTCCTGTAGAACCATGAGCGCGGTGCGAAATAGAAACACCGTGTGAAGCTTCCAAACCGGCAAAGTTGTGGCGTTTCATAACACCAGCAAAACCTTTACCGATTGATGTTCCGCAAACGTCAACATATTGACCCGGAACAAAATGTTCTACAGATAATACATCACCGACCGAAAGCAGGCAATCTTCAGAAACTCTGAACTCTGCCAATTTCTTTTTCGGCTCAACATTAGCTTTGGCAAAATGTCCTTTCATCGGCTTTGAAAGATTCTTAGCCTTGATGCTGCCTGTACCGAGCTGAACAGCCGTATAGCCGTCGCGTTCAGTAGTTCTAACATCAACAACCTCCAAGCCGTCTACCGCCAAAACAGTAACCGGAACATGAGTTCCGTCTGCTTCAAAAACGCGCGACATTCCAAGCTTTTTTGCGATTAGACCCGTACGCATTATTATTTTTTCCTTTTCAATTGGTTGACACTGTATTTCAAATGCCAACATTGGTTATTATTACAATTTAATTTCAACATTTACACCGGCAGCCAAATCCAGCTTCATCAAAGCATCAACCGTCTGCGGTGTGGGATCAACGATATCAAGAAGTCTTTTGTGAGTACGGATTTCGAACTGCTCGCGAGACTTTTTATCAACGTGCGGAGAACGGTTAACCGTAAACTTCTCAATTCTGGTAGGGAGAGGAATAGGACCTCTGACATTTGCCCCGGTTCTTTTGGCCGTATGAACGATTTCTTTTGTAGACAAATCAAGCAAACGATGATCAAAAGCTTTGAGGCGAATTCTGATATTTTGTGTATCCATCATTTTAAATACTTTTCCTATAACTAGACGGCAAAACTCACACTCTCAGAAGTTTGCCATCTAAAATGTTAAACTCTGCAAAACCGTTTACAAATAAAGGGATTGCGATATGTTTTATATCCGAATTTTCGACCACAGAAACTGCGTCTTCCAATTCTTGTGAGCCTCTTTTAACATAGACAAACAAATATTGCAAGCGAAAAAATCAATTTTTTTCAAATTTATATACTTTGAATCCCTTGCTCCGACTCTTATTGAGTCGTTTCAACGATTCGCTGATATCAGACTCTGAAAATTATAAATATTGTCCATTATAGACAAAATCAGCTTTGTTTATGTCTAAAATATTACCCTATACTTTAGTTTTAGATTTGTCAGCACTCATTAATGACATATTATGTTGTGTGTTGAAAATATTACTACTTTTTATTGAACGAAAAAATTTTTAAGCGTAATATACGATTGAAAATTGAATCCTGCTCCACATCCAGAGAGTTAAGAGAAATGATAGTACTGTGCAATAGAATAATCAGAATAAACAACCACCGAACCAGTATGCGCCTCTGTCGGCAGGAATGGGATGCACTCAACGAAATATGCAAAACCGAGAAAATGAGCCGTAATCACCTGATTGAGCTGATTAACAATCATAAAGAAAACAATATCGGACTAGCCTATGCAACCCGCGTATTTGCCCTTTCTTACTATCGGCAGAAAAGCGCCAACAGCCTTACCGACATCGACGATATCTTGTCATTATTGTCTTAATTGCGTTTGACCTTAATCGTCAACTTCTTTTGCAATTCTAATATTTTATTCAGCAACGCTGCTTTATCGGCATGACTGCGGGCAAATTTCAGACTTTTTTCAAAATACAGCAGAGCCTGTGCACTGTCTTGCTTTTGCTCAAACGCTTCCCCCATTTTGTAACACACCCAAAAAAGGATAACTTTCCTTTTCAGGCTGCGGTCTGCCCGACAAAAATCATTGCCTGAACAAAAATCCAAAACCGGTTTGTAAGCTTTAATTTTATCTTCCGGGCTAACTCCGCTGTCCGCAGTTTTACGCGCCACACGAAACGCCTGCATAATATTTCGCACTTCCGTCGTCATTTTTGCCTCTGATAACCAGCCACTGTCTACACTTGTTCAACTTGCTCAATTTCCGCAGTGTCAAACCCCATCACGCATTTGTGCGCCAAACTTCCGCCGGTTTTAAGGCAATAATCTTCGCGGTGTAAATCATATTCATCATGTATCGGACAGGTTTCACACAGACATCCTTTATCCTCGTCAATACAATGGCTTTTCTCAAAAGCACAATACATTGCTTCATAGTGCTGCAGATTGTCCAAATCATCCATCAGCTTAAACATATTTTCCGGAACATTTTTAATTTTGCAACCCAAAGTATATGACGGACAGCTCATACATTTGCATTTTTTTAAATTTTCTTTGGTTTTAGCCACTAACATAATCAAACTCCTCGGTTAATTAAAATCAACCTCAGAGATATTATCCGTTAACCGGAATACAAGTTATATAAACCGAATGTTTAGTAGGTAACTTTACTGAGATATAATCCACAGGCCGGCGCTGTCGGTCCGGCTTTAGTCCGGTCTTTAGCCTCCAAAATCATTTTAATATCCGTTGGCGCAAGTTTGCCTTCGCCAACCAGCTTAAGCGTCCCGACCATATTGCGCACTTGATGATGCAAAAAAGAACGCGCCTCGACTTCGAAAACAATCTCATCCCCATCCTGACGTATATCCAGGCGATCCAAGGTCTTAAGCGGCGATTTAGCTTGACACGCCACCGCACGAAACGAAGTGAAGTCATGGTGTCCAAGTAAATATTCAGCCCCTTTGCGCATCAAACCGACATCCAATTCTACCGGCACCCACCACACGCGGTTTTGCCGCAATACTGAAGGCGCGCGGCGATTCAAAATCCGGTATATATAAGCGCGGCTCTTAGCCTTAAAACGCGGATGAAAATCCTCCGCCGCCGCTTCAACCTCGGTTACCGCCACCGGCGCTCCTTTTAAGCGTAAATGAGCATTAAAAGCCTCGCGAATTTTAAATTCGCTCATCGGCCGCTGCAATTCAATCATAGCTACTTGCGCCAAAGCATGAACACCGGCATCGGTGCGTCCGGCTGACGATACTTCCATATGTTGCCCGCCGTTTAATATTGACAGCACTTCTTCCAAATATTGCTGCACCGACGGCCCGTCCAACTGCCGCTGCCACCCCAATAAACTTGAACCGTCATACTCGACTGTGAGCTTGTAACGCAATTTTCAATCTCCGGATTTAACGCATAAAATAAGGGGCATAATCGGCATGCCCCTTACTGCTTTTATAACAATTTCACTCTGCCGCGATTTTCAAACAATTGTTATCTTGGCTAAAAAAACCGAGTTTCTCCTGAATTTTCCAGATTACGCGCAATGCATTCAGTGCATTTTCACCCGTAATTCGAGGGGTTTCCTTACCGCGGACACAATTCATAAAGTGCGACAATTCTGCCTGCAGCGGTTGATTAGTCGGAATAAATAATTGTTCAACACTGCCCTTCAAGCCATAGTGCATCCAATCAGGAATTTCTTCTTGATTAACATACGGCATACGCCCTTGCGTATGAACGTTAATACTCTGATTAATAAAGTCCATATCAATATAGTTGGTATCGGTAGTAACCGAAAGTGTTCTGACGCGGGCTTGTGTAATACGGCTGGCTGTCAAATTAGCCGTAACACCGTTCTCAAACTCCAACACCGCTGTAATATAGTCTTTGCCTTTCGGGCTTGACGGTGTGCGGACTGCCGCAGCGTGAACATTCACCACCGGTGACTTAACTAACGACTGTACAACTTCCATATCATGAATCATCAAGTCCATTGCCACATCGACATCAGTAATACGTCCGCTGGCTGCCGACATACGCTGTGCCGTTAAAGAACAGATTTTTGATGTGTCGGATAAAATTTTGTGCATTTGCTCAACGGCAGGATTAAATTGTTCAATATGTCCGACCAACAAGGTCACATTATTGTTCTTAGCCGCCTTGATTAAACGATTGCATTCATCTTCGGTCGTTGCCAACGGCTTTTCAATCAGGCAATGGATACCTTTATTTAAGAAAAATTCACCGACTTCCGCGTGTGTGACTGAGGTTGTAACCACACTGACGGCATCAACTTCTTTAGCCACATCTTCCAGACTGTTAAACGCTTTAATACCGAATGTCTCAGCTGCCGCTTTACTTGCTTCTGGAAAAATATCATAAACGCCGACCAATTCAACGCCATTAAGATTTTTGTATGTTTTAAGATGGTTTTTGCCCATCATACCGGCACCGATAACGGCAACCTTGATATTGTCAGTCATAAATTTCTGCCTTTTAAAAGTTCATGGATAATTTATTTTGGGTTTACATATACCAAGAAATTTGCTAAAAAGCTTTTAAATTCTTGTTACATATTGTTACATTAAGGACAATAACGATGAAAAACCTGAGAATTATAGGCCTTGCGGCAACTTTCAGTCTTTTGGCTTTGTCTGCCTGCGTATCTGACCACAACTCCGCCATTGATACCAAATCCAAAAACGATTTGGTCTTCACCTCTGAACCCGAACCGGTTAAAGGCAAGCTTGACGTCTATAATTCAATGGCGCGCACCGTAAAATATAATGTCGACGGCGCCAGCCAAAATCTCAGCAAAAAAATCTATTCTCAAAATCCCAACCAACAACCCAAAGACATTATCCGCAACATTACCAATACCGGAATTGGCGACAATATGCCGCTTTATGATTCGGCTAATGTTTTGGAATTTGCTATCATCTATGCCACCGCTAATCTGCAAGAAAAACCGTCTTCCATTGAGGCCGGACTTTATGTCAAATCATCTCAGCATTTGGCGTTGGCCGCTATTCGTTCGCATCAGGACAGTTGGTTTGCACTTAAAAAGATTAAAGAGATTGACCGACTGTCCGCGGCTGAAAACAAAATTCTCAAGGAACTCAACCGCCGTCTTGAGCGCAACGGGACTTTAAACACTGATGATTTGGAATATAAGAAAAATCTTGAAGTCGCCTTGCTCAAATTAAGCGAGATTCGTCAATCTTTGGCCTATCGCTTGATTGAATACTCGCAGTTAACCAAAGTTGAAGCTAAACAAATTGAGCTTGAAGGCCGCCGCTTTTATGAATTGGAAGACTTTGACAAGAAATATAATCTCGAAATTTTTCAGGAAGCCGCGGTTCGCAACCGTTCGGAATTTGCCTTAGCCAAAGAGTTGGTTAAGAGCTACACCTTTAATGATGTCCGCGGTAAATCTATTCGCGATTATCCCGATGTCGAACGCCTTGACATTAACGGCGTCAGCATTGCCAATGACCTTTACGGACAAGAACTGCAGCAACGCGCCGTTGCTATTGCCGACAACCTGATTGAAGCGGTTGCCGCTTATAAATCAAGCACCGATTTACATAAAGATGCCGCCCGTCGTCGTGCTTTTGATGAACTCGGCTCTGCCATTTTGGCACAAATCGAAATAAATTATGACATGGTAAAGTTAGCCGATTTGGACTATCAAAATGCGACCAAAGAGCTGGCCAAATTGCAAAAATCCATTACCACTCTTGAAAAAGCCCATCGTTTGACAACCGAACAAAAATTATCTTTGCTCAACCAAAAAATTCAACGATTTGAGTTACAGCAAAAACAATCTCAAATCAGTGCCGAACGCGCCGTGGCATTACGCAATCTGTATTTTAACGCCGGTTTGTCACCATTCAGCAAAAAAATTCTCAAAGCCCCGATTAAAGATATTGTCGCAACTTTACGCACTTCCTTTAATCAGGATTTGGTATCCATGCTTTCAGCCGCTTCCGTTGAAGTCAAAAAAGCCCCTTCCCGCCAAATAAACGATTGGGCGCGCAGTGACAACTGGTTGGAAGAGCTTTTAAACAAACCGACTGCTTCCCATCAAACCTCAGCCGCAACCGCCGCAGCTTATTCACAGCCGGCTCGTTACACCGCCGATGATGCCGCTTACAAAAAACTTCAGCTTGGTTCTTATACCGACAAACAAAACGGCTTAAACGACTGGTCGCGGCTTTCGGCTCGCTATACGGAACTAAAGTCCTATTCGCCGTCTTTTGAACGTTCCAATGTTGACGGCATCTGGTATTATCGTCTGCAAATCAGCTCTCCGACCGGCAACCTGCAGGACTTGTGCAACCAAATTCGCAGCGGCGGCGATGAATGTCTTTTACGATAACATATGATAAATATTGTCAAATTGCATTTATTGCATTATGATAACAGTTATTATATGAATTGGCATGGGCTTTTATATGACAACCGACAGCGATAAAAAGTTTAACCTTGAAGCAATCCGCGATAAATTTAAAGGTACTCAAAACGAGCAGCCGGATTCATCTTTGCCTTCGGCAATGAGCAACTTCTCCTGGCAGGCGGTTTCGCATGTCGGCGATAATAACGGCGGCCGCAGCAACTTTTTAAACAGCATTGATTTTGTCGGCAAAAATTTGGAAAACGGCAAATTTGCTCATGAAAATTTAGAAAACGCCAATTTCTCGGTTGCCAACCTTTCAGGAGTGGATTTTTCCGGCGCTGACCTTCGGGGTGTAGATTTTTCCGGCGCCAACTTAACTGATGCCAATCTTTCCGGAGCCGATTTAAGCGGCGCAATTTTATCCGGCACGGTTTTAGCGCGCACTAACTTTACCGGCGCTAAAATGCACGGCGTCAAGCTTACCGAAGCTTATCTTGAAGACGCCATTATGCTTGGAGCTGAACTTGATGACTTAAGCATTGAGGAATTGCAGCTGCTTGTCGAATATATGGCCAAGTATTATCCGCACAAACTCAACTTGAGTAAACTTAATCTGACACTACTCGACTTAAAAAAGATTGACTTGACTAAAGTAAGTCTTCGCGGCGTCGACTTCACCGGCGTCGACTTCACCGGCATCAATATTTTAGAGCTGGATTTAAGTGAGTGCATTATTACCCCGCAGCAAATTGCCCAAGCTCTCGGACATGTTCCCAACAAAGAAGAGCTGGCCAAGCTTCTTGCTCCCAAAAAGAAAAAAGCCCAAACTTTCAACCGCTTTGATGTCTCGGAAATATTTTTGGATGACGGCCGTGAATGGGGTGTGTGGGATGTCACCCATGATAAAGGCATCAGCATTGAATCTTTAATGAAAGTCGGTAAAAAAATTTTTCGCCACGGAGCTGGCCGCCCGCCGGTTAAGGATGAGGAAGTCTTAAAAAACATCAAATCCGAACAAGAACTACGCGCCAAATCGCATAATGATGAGCTGCGCAAAGTTATTGAGGAACGCAAGAAAAAAGAATTAGAAAATCGTGTTGCCATGAAAAAAGAACTGCAACAGGAAATTGAACGCGGCAATCGTCCGGAAAAAGCTCCCGAACAAAAAACTCCGGTCAGAGAAATTAAAGAAAACATTATTGCCATACGCGACCAAGGACGCGGCAGAGAATAAACGGAGCAACGCCTGACAATGACCGTAAAACTCAAAATCGAAAATGAAAAAAGCCCTAAAAAGATTTTTCTTCACACCTTGGGTATTTTTTTAGTGGCGTTTGTCTGCTTGCTTCTGGCCATGGTTATTTCCTTATCTCTGGCCTATCTTGCTGACAAAGGCCTTAATAACAACAGTTTTGCGAATTTATCCGCTTTCTGGAAAAAAATTGCTGTCAATCCCTTGGTATTGTTTGAAGCCTATTGGCAATGGGGACAATATTTTATCAAAACTCTTCACGAAAACACTTACCGCTCCTCGCTGTTTATTCCGCTTTTCGCGCCGTTGATATTTCTGTTTATCATCATTTTGGCTTTCGTCCGCAGCTCTTATTACCTTCATCTTTGGTTTGTTTTACACCACCGCTTTGCCCGCGCCGAAGATGTCGCCCAAATGTCCTTAATTGATGGTTCAACTTTAGTTTTAGGCGATTTCCAAAATCAGCTTTTGGGGGTTGAAACTCCGTCATCCGTACTGTGCTTTGGCGAAACCGGCTCAGGAAAGACCACCAGTGTTGCTATCCCGTCAATTCTGCATTCCGACCACACATCGGTTTTGGCGGTCGACAACAGCGGTACTTTGGCCAAATACACCAGCGGTTACCGCGCCAAACTCGGAAAAGTTTTTTATTTTAATTGGGATTTGCAGGATGACCCCGAAAAAGGCAATTATTATCCGCGCTGGAATCCGCTTGATGACGGCAACCTCCCGCCTTTGGGCGCTGAACGTGACCGCTACCTGAAATTCTTAACCTCTTTTTTAGCTGACACCGCTGTCACTGACAACAAAGAAAACTATTGGCAATGGTTGATGTTGAATGCACTGGAAACCTTTATGCAGTTTATGGTTTCCAAAATCCGTCAGGCCAAAGCCAATGACTATTTCTTAGCTCAAATCATCGAAAAGAAACATCTGTCGCAAAATGACAAAGATATTCTTATCAGTTATTATGCCACCATGCCGCAAGCTTATGCTCATCACGCCATCGCCGGTCTTCGTACGTCGTCCTTGACCATTGACACCTATTTTCCGATAGGTTGTTGGGAAGGCATTCCGTCAGGCTGGCAGGGAAAAGATTTATGTTTAAGCATGATTGCCGATTGGCTCTTAAAAAACTATCTCAACTCCCGCGACCATAATGGTGATTGGCGGCAATGGCTTGACGGATTGTTACAGGAAGCGCAGCTTTTTAATTACAGCCCGCTTGCCCAAAACGGATTACGACAACTTTACTATTTATCCTATAAACAACGCAGCATAATCTTTCCGATGTTTCTTAAACCATTGCTTATTTTCCGCAATCCGCAGGTTCGCGAACGCACCAGCGGCAATGACTTCAAATTATCGATGCTGCGCGGCTACCGCCAACCGCAAACCGAACAATGGCTGCCGGTTACGGTTTATTCTACGGCCAACACCAAAAGCACCAAATTTATCAGCCGCCTGTTTATGGAAACGGCTTTGCGCTTTCAGCTCAACGAGCATCGCGGCAAAGGACCTTTGCCTATGCTGGTGGTTATGGATGATGTCGGGCAAATGCTCCGTGTCCGCACTCTTAAAGAAGCGGTTGCCCGCGGGCCGCGTATGAAAATATCTTTTCTTCTGCTTTGCAACAGCTTGCATAATATTGAAAAACTTTACGGTCACGATACTTTGGAAGAATTGGTTGCCAACACCAATTACAAAATAATTATCGCTGACGACAATAAAATCCTCAACCGCCAACTCAACAAACTGGCGATTTACGGCACTCGTTCTGTACAAATACCGCAAGGAGATCAAAAACAGCACCGCAAATCTCCGGCTGACGCCAATTATTACCACCAACTGGCGCAAACTTTGCTTTCGCACCGCAACCTCAGTGTCGAAACCCGCGGCTATCAGTTGGTTTTGGCCGAGGGTTATTATCATCGCCCGATTTTGGCCAAAAACATTCTTCTTTTACAGGATGAGCGATTTCGGGATAAAGCTTTACAAGACGCTTCTTATGCTCTTGATGATGAGTTGCTGCTCCGGCGCAATAATCAGGACAACGCTGTACCCGATATTGACGATTCTTTATTCGGAACTGATATCGGCATTGACGATGAAACCGAACTGACTCAATATATGAACATCGCTTATGATACCGCACTTGATTCGATTGAAACGGCAGCCAAAGGATCGTCTTCGCCGCGTCAGCTCTTTCCTGATGCCGAAGCTGATGACTGGTGGCTTTCAGAACAAGCTTTTGACAGTAATGTTTCTCCGTCACCAAACCCTTTTAGTACAAAATAACACTACCCTTTTTTATAAAACCTGTTATATTAACCCCGAATAAAAAACAAATTAGTAATAGGCAAAAATGGAAGAAACGCTGTTTTCAACACAAGTAAAACGTCCTCTGGCTGACAGACTTCGCCCGCAAAGTCTGTCGGAAGTTGTCGGGCAGGAGCAGGTTATCGGAGATAACGCTCCCCTTGGCCGGATGGTCAAATCGGGAAAAATCAGCTCTTTTATTCTGTGGGGGCCTCCCGGCTGCGGCAAAACGACTATTGCCCGTTTGATTGCCGAACATACCAATTTATATTTTGAGCAAATCTCCGCCGTTTTTTCCGGTGTCGCCGACTTGAAAAAAGTCTTCGCTTATGCTCAGGAACGCCGCAGCGTCCAGGGCAAAGGCACGTTATTATTCGTCGATGAAATTCATCGTTTCAACAAATCACAACAGGACGGTTTTTTACCTTATGTCGAAAACGGTACTGTAATTTTAGTCGGTGCAACTACGGAAAACCCGTCTTTTGAGCTTAACGCCGCTTTGCTGTCACGGTGTCAGGTTTTTGTTTTGAACCGCCTCAGTCCCGATAATTTTGAAGAGCTGCTGCAACGCGCCGAAAAAGAAACCGGACACAAACTTCCGGTCAGTGCCGAAGCACGGGAATTTATGAAAGAAATTGCCGACGGCGACGGACGCTATATTCTCAATTTGGCGGAAAGCATCTGGAATTACGCCCAAAATGGCGAAGTTTTTGACAAAGACAGCATTATGCAGATTATTCGTTCCCGCGCGCCGATTTATGACAAAGGACGTGACGGACACTATAATCTCATTTCGGCTGTCCACAAATCCCTGCGCGGATCAGATGTTGATGCCGCGCTTTATTGGGTTGCCCGCATGTTGGAAGCCGGTGAAGATCCTAAATATATCTTGCGGCGGCTGACCCGTTTTGCGGTTGAAGATGTTTCTTTGGCCGATCCCAATGCCGTTACTCAGGCTATTGCCTGTTGGGAAACTTTTGATCGTCTTGGCTCTCCCGAAGGCGATTTAGCCGTAATGCAGCTTACGGCTTATCTGGCCACCGCTCCCAAATCCGTCGGTGTTTATAAAGCCATGTATGCGGCTCGCGATTTGGCGCGCAAAACCGGCTCTTTAATGCCACCCAAAAACATCTTAAATGCTCCGACTAAACTGATGCGCGATTTGGGCTACCACGAGGGTTACGAATATGATCCCGATTGTGAAGACGGTTTTTCCGGCGCTAATTATTTTCCCGACGGCATCAGCCGTCAAAAGCTTTATTTTCCGGTTGACCGCGGTTTTGAACGCGAGATAAAAAAACGTGTCGAATATTTTGACAAACTCCGTGCCGAAAAACAGGCTCAAAAAAAACTTAAATCATCTGGCAATAATTGAGGTAACAATGTCCGGCGTAGAACTGAAAAAAGTCAAAGACCTTGATGACGGTATGCGTTTAAACCGTTGGTTTCTGAAATATTACCCGTCCTTACCCTTAGGGCGGCTGCAAAAACTTTTGCGTACCAAACAAATTAAAGTCGACGGCAAAAAAGCCGAAACCTCCCTCAAACTTATGGCCGGACAGGAAATCCGAATTCCGCCTTTAAATGATGAAGTCCAAGCCCCGCGTTCTGACCGCGAACTTTCCGCCAATGATTGCGTTTTTATTCAGAACTTGGTTATCTATAAAGACCCGAACATCATTGTACTTAACAAACCCTCCGGGCTTGCCGTACAAGGCGGCACTAACACTTCGCGCCACCTTGATGCCATGCTTCCGGCTCTGGCCTTTGAAAAAGAAGAAGCCCCCAAACTGGTTCATCGTATTGACAAAGACACCAGCGGGATTTTGGTTTTGGCTCGCGACCGTAAAAATGCCGAACTTTTAACTAAGGCTTTTCGCGAACGCGATATTCATAAAACTTATTTGGCTGTGGTTCGCGGCTGCCCCAAACCAACCGAAGGACAAATTAACGCTCCGTTGGAAAAAATAGGTGAAAAATCAACCGTGGTTGCCGACGGCAAAAAAGCAGTTACCGCTTACCGCGTTTTAGACAACCTTAGTTCCAAATTTGCTCTCGTTGCGGCCTCGCCTTTAACCGGACGCACCCACCAAATCCGCGCCCATTTAGAATACATCGGCTGCCCGATTATCGGCGATGACCGCTATTTTGGCACTGAACGCATACGTTTTGCCGAAATAAGCAATAAATTGCACCTTCATGCATACAAAATCGACCTTTCGGATATATATAATAAAAAATTGCTAATTACCGCCGCTTTGCCGGATTATTTTCAACAAACCCTGTCTCATTTCGGTCTGTCGTTTAAGGAGTAAACCATGCGCTTTTTGAAAGTTCTTTCCTCTGTTGTTTTCAGTATCATCATCATTATTGCCATTGTCGGTTATTTTGCAGTCCGCAACTTTGACCTTAACCGGTACAAACCCTATATTCAGGATCTGGTTAAATCGCACATTAATCGTGAACTGGCAATTAACGGTGAAGCTCAAATCGGCATTTCACTGATACCTACTTTGGTTTTAAATGATGTTGAACTTTCCAATCCCGCTTGGGCTGCTCAGCCGCAAATGATTCGCGTCAGCCGCATCGAGGTTAAATTTGCCGTTCTGCCGCTGCTCAAAAAACAAATCGTTATTGATAAAGTCAGCTTGCTAAGCCCTGAAATATATCTCGAAAAAACTGCCGACGGCATCAACAATTGGACATTTGACTCAAAATCAGACTCAAGCACTTCTTCTGCTTTATCAAGCTACGCCGCTGCTCCCGCAAACTCCGCAAGTTTGGCTCAGGCTTCCGGCACTGCCGCTTTAGCCGGATTTGCCGCCCGCAATGTCTTGATTGAAAACGGAATTGTCAGCTACCTCGACGGAACAAAAGAAACAACGCTCATCATTAACCAAATTACCATGACGGTTCCCTCCGTTAATGATAATATTAATGCCTCATTCAATCTCAATCTTGACGGACAAGACATCAAAGGCAAACTTCAGCTTGGCTCAATTAACACCCTCTTGACCAATCAAGAACCATTACCCTTCACTCTGACGGTTAAAGCCTTGGGAATAGATGCCGATATTAACGGCAGCGCGGCTGATATTATGACTTCTCCGCGTTATGCTTTACAAGCCAACATTTATAATCCGGCCGGCAATCTGAATGCCCCCGAAACCACGCTCAAAACTTTTGTTGACGGCGACACCAAACAAGCTGCCGCTGATATTCAGACTTTGAATATTGTCAACAATCTTATTACCGGTAAAGTTAAAGCCGCTTGGAGCGGCAAACTCCCGCTTATTAATCTGAACCTGCAAAGTGCTAAACTTAATTTGCAAAACTTTAACTCGAACAGCACTTTTACACAATATATACCGGAACTCATCAGCTCGGCTCAGGCTACGACTTTAGTCCCTGACACCAAAGTGCCTTATTCTTTGCTTAAAATGCTTAATGCGACTGCCAAAATTGATATTACGAAGCTGATTATTGATAAAGGTATGGAAGCCGAAAATGTCAACCTTAACGCTAATTTGCAAAACGGCATTTTAAAAATCAATCCCCTGACTTTAGACTTTGGCGGTGGTAAAATTACCACCACCTTAACCGCTGATGCGAATAAACAAAGCGTTATTCTCAACCTGACCAGCCAAAATATGCAGCTGCAAAACCTGCATCAGGAGTTTAAAGTCACCGGCAAAAATGACTTTGGCGTAATCAGCGGCGGTAAGGTTGATATCTATGCTGATGTCAACACCACCGGAACAACTTATCGTCAATTGGTGCAAAACCTCAAAGGCTCAACTATCGCCATTGTTGACCAATCAACTCTGCAAACCGGTGGTTTAGAATTCTTGACCGGCGGCTTTGTCTCCGAATTGCTTAAAGCGCTTGGCATTGATACCAGCAAATCCAAACAAATGGATTTGACCTGTGCCGTTGTCAGAGCTGATCTTGGCAACGGCGAAGCCAAATTTCCCAAAGGCATTGCACTCAACTCTAAACAGTTGACTCTGGTCAGCGACGGTAACATCAATTTACTCAATGATAAAATTGATTTTTCGATAAAACCTTTTTCAGGCAAAGTTGTCGATACCAACGTTGTTCAGGCTTTAAGCTCATTCCTTAAGGTCAAAGGCACTTTGCAGTCGCCCAAATTAGTCCTTGATGATAAAGAGACTATCAAAACCATTGTCGGCGTGGCTACCACCGGCGGCGTTGCCTACCTTGGTTCTAAATTAGCATTAGATGCCGACAGCAGCCCGTGTTATACCGCCTTACAAGGCACTAAATATTCTTCCCGTTTTCCTAAACCCACCGGCGTCAAAGCCACTACCCAAAAGGCTTATCAGGGAACATCGGAAGAAATCAGCAAGGATTTGAAAACCATCGGCAATCAGGCTAAGGGCTTATTAAAATCACTCAAAGCATCCATTAAATCAAACGCACAATAGGAAGGTGAAAAAATGACTATGAACTTTACTCTCATGCAGCAGGATGTTGCGCAAAATCGTGATGAAATCATTGATAAATTGGTACAATTTTCGCTTACTGATATGCTTTTGTTTTGGGGAACACAAAAAGATTTGATTGCCCGTCAGGAACAAGTTTGGGGACCGTTGCTTCATTGGGCTGATGAAACGCTGAATGCCAAATTCATCAAAACCCACCAATTAGACGTGCCGGAAAAGAACAAAACGGCTGGGTATCGCCTTAAGATATTTTTGCAGTCGCTTTCCGATAAAGAACTTACTGCTTTTTATGCCGCGGCGTTAGATATGCGCTCCATTCTTTTGGCTGCCGCCTTGGTCAAAGGACGCGTCAATGCGGATGAAGCTTTTAATGCCGCTTTTTTGGAAGAACTGTGGCAGAACGAAGTTTGGGGACAAGATGACGAAGCCCAAACCCGCCGCGAAAGTATTCATCAAGACCTGCGCGAGATTGAGCAGTTTCTGCACTCATGATTAAAGAAGTTTTCATCAAAATAAAAGGCCGTGTACAAGGTATCGGTTTTCGTTATTGGGCGGTTAAAACCGCCAATCAAATCGGCGGCATTTCCGGTTGGGTTCATAATGAAGTCGACGGCAGCGTCGAAATTATGATGCGCGGCGAAGAAGACAAT
>ERZ1034878.35-NODE-35-length-67925-cov-16.556299_pt1 | contig 67925 bp, 79 predicted proteins | sample MGYA00520593_ERZ1034878 | MGnify/ENA primary metagenome ERZ1034878 (study PRJEB33766, sample SAMN09781724) | gut metagenome | biome: gut microbiome | host: Homo sapiens | place: Madagascar | study: EMG produced TPA metagenomics assembly of the PRJNA485056 data set...
GGATATAATGCTTCAAAAGGTGGCGAAGGTGGAGGAAAAGAATGGAAAGAAATAAAATATGAAAATAAAATTTATTCACCTTCAGAATTAGAGAAAAAAGCAAAAGATGGTATAACTGCTCATGATATAACCACCAGAATAAGTAGAGGATGGGATGTAAAAAGAGCGTTAAACCAACCTAAAATCACAAAACAATACAAAAGAAAATATAAAGGGGAATATTTTTCTATCAGTGAATTATATGCAATGAGAAAATGTAATATTACTCGCAAACAATTTATTTCAAGATTAAGTCAAGGATGGAGTATAGAAAGAGCGTTAAGTCAACCCATAGGAAAGAAGAATCAACCCCACCTCAAAAAATATCAATATAACAATAAGTGGTATAATATATCTGAATTACTTCAATTTTCTAAGGCAAAAGGACTTACGGAAGTATTATTAAGATATAGACTAAATAAAAAATGGAGTGTTGAAGAAGCATTAACAAAACCATTAAAGGAACGAGACAAACTTTTGGAATATCAGGGTTCAAAGTATACTACTAAAGAAATTGCAAAATTAAGTCCATATGATATGACTCACCATCATGTGACAGACAGGTTAAATGCAGGATGGGATATAGAAAAAATTATTAATACACCTATACATAAAAAGAAATAAGATTATTACATATGCTAATCATATACCAAGCCTATTGAATGCTATAAAAGTAGATAGGAAGGTTCAGAGACTAACAGTTGAGTAAGCAAGCAATAATACTGACACGAGCGCCGAACATCTGACCAGGCAAAGCTGAAGATGAAGATATAGTCCGAACTTATATGAAAATATAAGAAGTAAAAGATAAAGAGCTTTTACGATAACAAAAATTGCAAATAGCTATCGACAATAGTAAAAGATCATATGATATAGATATACCATCAGAAATAAGACGTATTAAAAAAGATATGGAAATTGCCAAACATGGATACCCTAAATTTTGGAAAAATATAAAGTCTGAATTTAGACATGGAAAAGAATCAAAGATGAATTATGAATTAAAATGTCCTATGAATTCGCTTGATGAAGTAAAAATTAAACGTAATCGTTCAAAAGACAAATCGTTGCCAATATTTTATTTTATGAATGATTGTGATCTAAAAGTAAATAGACGAAAATCTAAGCGTGTAGAGAAAATGATTGAAGACTTCTCGTTGAATGTTTATCAATCCCAGTTTACAGATACCGATGATTACTTATTGTTAAAAGATGATTTTGAATCGTTGATAGAGCGTATCCGAACGACATATATATCTAAAGAATATACCGGATTGATGATGTGGTTGATAAAAAGGGCATTTGAGATTGATGAAAATTTTTCATATGAGCAACGTAAGAAAATTAAGAACAACAAACCGCTACTTCTAAAGGTTTTATATGAAACAAATCCCAAAGTTTTTTTACAGATTTTCTCAAAAAATGCTTAAAAATGCCACTTTTTGTGTACGTTTTTGTGATTCATCAAAGTTGAGAATGTTGAAATTTCAACGTTTATCGGTTGTTTCCTTATTCGGATACATGGAGAAACAGCCAGAAATGGTAAATTTTATCAGAGTAGGCTTACCGCTTAGTACCCATAAGCGGTATAAAAATACGGGGATATATCAAGACAGGTCGGAGAAATAATTGATAAAATATGCTTTTATTTCTCCGATTAAATTAAAGGAGACAAATGGAATGGCAATTATAAAATACGACGATCTTGTAAGGATGGTCAGCAAATACTCTGGGTTTAAAAAGAGTGTTGTTGATGAAGTTCTTTACGGACAAATAAGAATAATAAAAAAGTGTATGTTGCAAGGACATACGATAAAATTAAGAGACTTAGGTGGCTTTAAGCTACAAGAAAAACCAGCTAAGCCAGGTAGGGAAATGAAAATCCCTTATAGTGGCGAGATAAAATGGATTGATCCGAAACCTGAATACCAGAAACCTTTCTTTAAATTTTATCCTGAATTTGAAAAAGAAGTTAGAAAGAAAAGCGAGGGCAATCTGCTATGACGCTTAAAACAGGTATGATTACATCTACAAAATTTTTTGACCTCTTATCACGAAAATGTAAGCTTTCAGAAAAGACGGTGCGAAAGGTTGTAGAGCAATTTGTATTGCTTGTTGCTGATGAATTGAGATATTCAGGCGAGGTCAGGGTAAAAGATTTAGGTAATTTTTATACGAAGCAAAAAGGCGGCAAGGATTATATTCTGCCAACAGGTAAACGTGTTTGGAAAGAACCATATAAAAGTGTTCATTTCAAACCAATGCCAACATTGACAGATATAGTGAATGGAAAAGTAATTAGTAAGGAATCACGTAAAACACAACGCAGAGGCGGTGTTCCACGGAGCGAGTTATTGATTAATAAATATAATCCGAGACCAAAAGATGAGGATAAATTGGAAGAGCTGCTTGAAAAAGTAGTTGAGGAGGTAGTGGATACTGATGGCTAAAGATAAATATATACAGAATATAATAACTGAAATTGCAGGTACATTAGACAGAAATGATAATAATGAATTAGTTGTTTGGATTGATAAAGGAAAAGATTACCCTATAGAGTCAATTGATATCGTAGGATTACTTGGAAACATGATAGGAAAGCAGATAGCCTTAAAACTTTCAGATGAAAGGGATTTAACTAATGAGTAGTTATGAATCACAGTTAGAATATCTTTTATCCAAAAGTAATGGTGAAATTGAAGATAGTTGGGAGCAGGCTGTTGATGAGTTAGGATTAAACATGCATCCTGATAGTCTGAGAAAATCGTGGACGTGTGGTTGGTTTTGCGGTTCTAAGGTTTATGAATATTTTCTAAATAAAAACGAAGAAAATATGACTGAGGAGCAATTAGCAAAACTCGAACAGATTAAATTCGAGATTCTTAAAGAACGCAAAAAGAAACAAACGGTCAATCGAGAATATCATAAAACCGCAAGGATAGAGGGGCGAAACGAATTATTTCAGGAATTAATGCTTGAAGAATTAAAGTATCTTAAACCAATAGATATAAAAACTTTTAAGCATAAGGAAAGTTCTGAGCGTACAGCGATGATATTCATATCTGATGCGCATTATGGTAAACAGTTCGAATTACAGGGTCTATATGGCGAAGTTATAAACTCTTACAATACTGAGATATTTAAAACTCGTATGTGGAACCTGTTATCACAGATAGAGGCTATTGAATTAGAATATGATGATATTATTGTATGTGATTTAGGTGATTGCATTGATGGCATTTTACGTATGGGGTCACTACAAAAACTCGAAACACCGGTAATTAATGCAGCTATAGAATATGCTGAGTTTATGAGTGTGTGGCTATGCGAGTTATATAATCGTACTGGACGTAAAATTACATATGCGCTTACGGGCGGTAATCATGATATGTTAAGGTTGCTTACCGAAAAGAAAATATTCCAAGATGAAAATATTGCAAAGATAATACACGAGTTTATTTCATTAAGAATAAAGAATGTAAAAACACAGAATAAAGACGCTGAAATTTATATAAAACCATACAACGATAACATATATCATGATGTTCACGGTGTAAAAGTAATGACCTATCACGGAGATTCTAAAGATTTAAAGAGTGATATTGACTTCTTTGAAAATTTCTATGATTGCAGTATTGATCTGCTTGTAACGGGTCATTTACATCGAAATTCACAAGAGAGTATTGGTGTAGGTATCGTTGGCGACAGAGAAGTGATTAGGGTACCATCTATTATGGGTGTAGATGATTATGCTAAAAGTATACGAAAGCATTCACGAGCTGGATGTAAAATGATCATGTTTACCGAGGATGGTAAAGACTATGAGAAAACTTTTTATTTAAATTAAAAAAAGAATTGACATGTTCTGTTATATGCAGTATAATAATAATTGTCAAGAGGAGATAAGCATTTTTCATCACTCCCCTTTTCGAAATTAAATAAAATTTCCTCTTGACAATTATATCGTATAGGTGATATAATAAGATATCAACAGAGGTTGATAATGAACTTTGAAAATTAAATATTTATACTGACTATTTATTAACTCAGTGAAGATTGGTTTACATCATGCTGAGATTATATTGAAAAGTGTGTAACTTTACATACGGATACGTTTGAAAAGTTACATTTTAATAATCGCGAGATTGTTAAGCGAGAAGAAAATCTTCAAGGCTAAGATATAATGCAGTACAATAGTAAGAACAAAACTACCAAACTTGTTGGCAGAGTAATAGACGCTCCTGTGGAGAATAATCTTTGTATTCCAGCACCTGTGGTAAGGAGGGTAACGCAAAGAAACACCAAACAATCTGTCTGGCAGTGAACTGTTTAATATGACAGGTATAAAACAAGTCGTGGGTTAAAGTAGGAGAAAGTGCCATTGGTTCTTTAGAAGCTAAATTGTAAAAGAAAATACAATGCTATGTTTACAAGATGAAGTTCTCTGAAATTTGTGGGTAAAAATCCCATATAGCCTTTTGGGTGTACAGGGTTACACCGGTAGAGAAAAGTTAGAGGTCGCAACTCGAAGCTCATCGCTCTATCGCTATTGAGTGAATATGTTCTGATATTGTATTGTAGGGGGAAGTCTCAATAAATAGTTAGTGTAAATGTTTAATTTTCATAAACTTTCTGTTAGATATGATATAACTTCTAAAAAAAACTTTGTATCGTGGAAGTTTTGCATTGATTTTATAAACGATAATTATTATTGGCGATTCGTATAATAGTAGTACATAGGTCTTTGACACCTACAGAGAAGGAGCGTAACCTTCATCGCCAGCCATATAAAAAAATATCGAGACGTGTCCGAGATGGCTGAAGGAGGCGGTCTGTAAAACCGTTGATGTAATGTCCACGATAGTTCGAATCTATCCGTCTCGACCATAAGCACTTATCCTAATCGGGGATAGCCTAAGTCATTATGATATGGTGTCCAACACGAGCTAAAAACAATGCCAAGTTCACAAAGGGATAAGGAAGTCTTGGTTTGAAAAAAACAGGAGTGAGTGAGCACCCCATTGGAAAGCTTTGGGATATAATCAAAGAAGGTGTATGTACGGTTAAACTCATATACCCGCCCTAACATTTAGATAAGGGTGACGGTGATTAACCTACTGGTTATAATGTTCCAGTAAAAGTTAAAAACATCTTTTAAAAATTTAATCCATTGGCTTATTTGATAGAGCACGAGAATTTTAATCTCGGTGTGCTGGGGTTCGAGCTCCAGATGGATTACCAATTTATATTATTTTATATAAGTACACAGTAAACATTTGACTGTGGAATATAAAAAACTCAGATATCAGTAAAGCGTAGTGAACTTTAAGAGGATATCAAAAAGGATAGTAGTGAGTATAAAGCCTTATAAAGTATGTCACATTGTACAAACATCTTTGCGAGATGTGTGATAGAAGATTAGGGGATTTGGTGTAGGGTAGCACGCTCTCTAAGGAGGAGAGAAGATAAGGTTCGAATCCTTAAATGTCTGTTTGAAGTCTTAGAGCAACACTTTATAAGAAAAAATAAGGTGGACGATATTTCTGATGGCTTAAATCATCTTTGACTCCGGAGGTAAGATGAGCCTTATTCCTATAGGTGAGAGTCCTATAGCTATTCTTTTGAAATGTACTTCTGTAGTCCAATTGGCAGAGACATTCGATTTAAGCTCGAAGCAGTTTGGGTTCAACTCCCAACAGAAGTATCAAAATTAAATTTATCGAGCCTATGCAGAGCAAGCGTAACATGATAAATACTTTGATTGAACCAGCCTAATCAGCTAATATACGAGGTTGCAAGTTGGTGAGTATCATTCTTTGAAAGATGATTACTTTCGTATTGGATGGTATGAAGCAATTGAGTTAGTAGTATATTAAAAATTGCTCCTTAATTACAGTATAATAATTATTTAAAAGTGGACATTTGAGTTGTTTAATGTCCACTTTTAATATATATAAAAAGGAATGAGAGGTGAATAAAATATGAAATATATAACAAAAGAAAGATTGAAAGCTGTTACAAGTATAGCTGTTTTTATTTTAGTTACAATCAACACCATTTTAACATCAATGGGTAAGAGTGTTTTACCGTTCGATGAAGAGTGGGTAACTATGGCAATAGCATATGTAGCACAGGCTATTGATGGTGCTTATGTAATATGGAAGAATCATAACTTTACAGAAAAGGCTGTTGCAGCACAATCAGTAATTAATAACGCTGATATTGACGGCATACCTACATATGAGGGGGAAGAGCTTCCGTATACTGACGGTTTGGATGAATTCGACGCAGACGAAGAAGGGGATGAGTAACTATGACTGTTACTGCATCTCAGATGATATCGTATCAAAAAAAACAGTTGGGTAACGGCGGTAGCAAGTATAATAAGTGGATAGGGTTTCCACAAGGTACCGCTTGGTGTGCTACTTTTCAGTGTTATAATTTTTGGCAAACAGGCATGAAGTCAGAGTTTAATGGCGGTGTAAAAAGCGGCTATTGTCCTACTGTAGATAACTGGTATAAGAATCATACAAGGCACATTTCGTCAATTTACAACGGTCGTGCAGGTGATATAATTTTCTTTGATTGGTCAGGCAAACATCAGAGTCGTGATCATATAGGAATAATTCTTAAGAAGACTTCAACGGGGTACACCACACTCGAGGGTAATACTGGCGGTGGCAGTGGTCGTGTTATGATAAGACAGAGACCATTCTATTATGTGTGTTCCATAGATAGACCAAGATATGCTAAAGCAACAAACGCTTCGAACGGTACGACTGGAACTAAGAAGTTAAAGATTGATGGCGACTGGGGTAAGGCAACAACAACACGTACACAGCGAGTATTAGGAACTGTACAGGACGGTGTAATATCACATCAACTTACATCGTGTAAAAAATATCTTAAAGTCGCTAATACAAGTTCATGGGAGTTTGTAAAAAGTAGTAAAATTGGTTCTGATGTGATTAAAAACATTCAAAAGCTCGTAGGAACTAAAAGGGATGGTTTTGCTGGTAAAAAAACAATAAAAGCAATGCAGAAATTCCTTACAAAGAAGAAGTTATATACTGGTAAGATTAATGGATATATGGGTGTCGAGACAGTAAAGGCTTGGCAGAAATATATTAATTCAAAGCTGTAGGAGGTAGATTATGGCAGTAAAATGTATTGATATCTCCGCATGGCAAGGAAAGATATCGACAGAAAACTTTAAAAGGATATATGAGTCGGGGATAAAACATATTATACTGAGAAGTTCTTATACATCACAAAAAGGTTTCTCGATGTATAAAGATGGTGTGTTTGACACAAACATAAAACGTGCTGCGAATGTAGGTTTCAAGATTGGTGTATATCATTATTCACAAGCTATATCCATAAAAGAAGCAGAACGTGAAGCTAAATTTGTGTTAAAAACAATAAATGTATATAAGAAACATATTACGTTACCTGTATTCTTTGACTGGGAGTTTGGTGGTAGATTAAATGCCACAAGAGCAAAGAAGCTTGGCAAAGGTGGTTGTACCGATATATGCGAGATGTTTTGCGACACAGTAAAACAGCGTGGATATACTGTGGGTGTATACGCTAATTTATCTACATTCAATAACTATTTATACAAAACTACATTAGGTGGCAAGTATAAAATATGGGTTGCACAGTACAATAATACGTGTGATTATGTTGGTAAAAAATATATGTGGCAGTATACAAGTGCTGGTAAGGTTGTCGGATTAAATGGCAATATAGACATGAATATGTTATATTTGTCTAAGAATAATACGATTATAAAAGCAAAGTATACAGGTAAGTTTCCTAAGTTACCAACAAGAGGATATTTTAAACGTGGTGACAATGGTACCCAGGTCAAGTTATTGCAAAAATTCCTTAACTGGTATGGCAAGTACGATCTTAGTGTAGATGGTACGCTGGGTATACTTACAACTGTTGCTATTGAGAAATTTCAAAAAGAAGCAGGACTTGATGTTGATGGCTACTTTGGCAAGCGTTCTCTGGCAAAAGCCAAGCTCGTAAAGAGGTAGGTGAACATCATGTTTTCGTGGACAACAATAGCAGGAATATTAGGTGGCATAGTATTAATTGGAAATGTAGGGAATGTTATTCATAAATGGCTAACTCCTGCAATCAATATAAGGGAAAGTGTTGAAGAACACGAAGACGAGATAAAAGTGTTGAAGCAACATGAGAAAAAAGATTTAAATGCTTTAGAACATATAACTGAGGTTAATAAAGCAATGTGTGAATCTATGCTTTGTATGATGAATCATATGATTGACGGTAATCATGTAGAACAAATGAAGATTACAAGAAATAAATTGCAAGATTTATTAACAAAAATTTGAATAGAACTATTTAAGAGAGTCCAGTGACTCTCTTTTATTTTTGTGTTCAAAAAAAATTGAATATAAAAATAAAAGAGAGAAAGGAGACAAACGGAATGGCTAAAAAAAATACTACAGTTGAAAGTTTTTGTATACGGTGCGGAAGACCGTATCCATTAGACTATTTTCATAAATCAAAAAATCCACATCATAAAAATGGTGTGTTACCATACTGCAAAGAATGTGCTAATGAAATACTTAGAGAGCATTTAAAAACGTATGGTAATTTAGAAAGTGCGTTGTGGTTTACTTGTTCTGAACTTGGTATCCCATTTATTCTAAAGGTGTATGAACGCTTAGAAGATAAGATACAAAATGCTAAAAGAAAAGTTGATACAAAGACATATAACTATGTTGGTAATTATATAGTAACCATGTATAGTATCAGACAAAATGTTGATACGTGGGACACATTTTGTGACACAGATATCGCATTAGGAGAAGTTAAAACTGTTCAGAAAAGTGTTGAAGCGTTAAAGGAAAGTATGGCTGAATTGACACTTGACTGGGGTAATCGTGACGTTGAAGATTTACAATTATTAGAATATATGTACGGTGAATATACCAATAATCTTGAAACTATGACAACAGCACAAGAGCGTCTTTATCGTGATTTGTGTTTGGTTGAATTACGTAAACGTCAAAAAGACGAGAACGGTGAAAGTACAAAAGAAGAACAGAAACAAATTATTGACTTGATGCATGTTCTTAAAATAGATGATTTCAAAGTCGAAAAAGAAAAGACGATGATTGAAAGAATGCTGGAGTCTCAAATAGCCATGGTTGAGAATGAGGAACCAGCAGAACATTATAGAGATTTAGAAAAGTATTGTGATTTTATGGGAATAAAACGTTATATGTACAATCATATAATACGCCCATTAAAAAATGTACTTATAGGTTCAAAGGAATATTCTCTTAAATTTGAACATGATGAAATTGTTGAATATAGCGAAGAGGAAGATAAGATAAATTTAGAGGAGCTGGTAAAAAATGAGCAAAGTTAGCCAGCTCATTATGGAACGAAAGAAAAAACGACAAGCCAAACGCAGACCATTAACACCGACAGAAAGACGTAGAAAAGTAAAAGATTGGACTACATTTTATAGAAGAAATTGGAATATTTATGCTAAATACGAGTTGGGTATAAACCTAAAGTTCTTCCAGGAAATAGCTATTTATTTAATGGGGGTAGCACAGAGTTTCTTTCTTATGTGTGGTCGAGGCTTAAGCAAATCGTTTATGTCTGGCATAGGTGGTGTAATTATTTGTATGCTTTACCCATATAGCGAAGTTGTTTTAACGGCAACAACGATTAAAACAGCTAAAAAGATGGTTAAGGAAAAAATTGAGAATGAAATATGTGGTCGATTTTCTCCTAAATTAAAATGGCTTAAAGATAATGGGTATATTACATTTAAATACGACCAAGAAGAAGTTATAGTGAATTTTACATTTAATGGTTCTTGGATAAAGATATTACCCGAGACAGATTCAAGCAGAGGTGAAAGAGCTTCTGGACTTGTATTTGAAGAATGTCGATTAATGAAAAAGAGTATGGTTGATTCCGTATTTTTGCCGATGCGACATGCAAGAGTTCCAAAATATAGACTGTTACCAGAATATGAAAACGATCCACGATTGATTGAAAGAGCAAGGATTATTTACCTTACATCAACTCGATATAAACATGAATGGTTCTTTAGGCAGTGGAAAATATGCGTAAACAATACATTTAATCAAGAGGATGCTCCAAGATTACAATATGCTATCATGTGTGGTGATGTTGAAACATCAATTAAACATGGATTTATGACAAGAGAAGATTTAGATATTGCTCGTCAAGGTTCAAGCGATATGGACATTATGATGGAGTATTATAATATCCCACAAGGGGAAATCGAAGGGTCATTTTATGCTTTAGAAATGTTTCATAGGAATCGTGTCATAGATGTTGGTTTTACACCGCCGACAACAGAAGAATGGGTGTTTGATTATCTTAGAGGCACAGTGCCGTATTTTAGAGAAAAACTTGAAGATGAACTTAGGGTAATATATGTTGACTTTGCATTTACCGATACAGTAAATAAAAATCAAGCAAGCGATAATACAGTCATAGGTTGTATGAGTGGTTATCCTGATGAAGATAGAAATAAATATTTAAGAAATGCTGAATATATGGAAACATATAGCGGCGGTAAAAAAGACGAGTCTGTGTTAAGAATAAGAGAATTGTTTTATCTTTATGATGCAGATTACGTTATCGTGGATTAGAAGCCCTCCATGAATAGTCCACGTTAAACTCATTGAATTGCTGGGAACTCCTTAGAGTCTTATAAACTACAGCGTAGATATGAAATATAATTAAGTGCGAATGTTTGAAAATTATAAGAATTGGACAATCAGCAGCTAAGTTCCGAATAGGAAAAAGTTCAACGACTATCCTTTGTAGGAGTAGGACGAAAGTTCGAAGCGGTGAGCATCTTGTTATAGCGAGATGATGATATAGTCTAAACTTTATAGAAATATAAGGAAAATAAAATTGATTCGTAATGGAGGAGAAGATAGAATTATAGACCTCACAAAACCATATTATCATGATGGTTTTGGTTTTCAAATGAATGGTATGGGAATTTGCACCGATGCCGTAACAGAGTTTTATTGTGACAAAGCAAAGGTAGAAAATCTCAGAGGTCGTGTAGTTGATGAAAATGCGGTGCCTGTAATAATTCCGGTCGTAGGTACTGACGAAAGAAACAATAATTATCATATAGCTATGAAGAACGCTTTGTTAAACGGTTCGATAAGATTCCTTGTTGATGAAACTACAAAACGACAGGAACTTGAAGAAGACGAACGATATTTAAAGATGGATTCAAAACAAAGAATGCGAACATTATTAGGTCACGTTCAATTAGATATTATGATAGTAGAAGAAGCCATTAAGTTGCAACAGGTAATAAAACGTGGTTTTATAAGCCTTATTACAGTTGGTGGCAATAAACGAGACAGAATAGTTGCGTGTGAATACGCAAACTATTTCTTTAATTTAAAAGAATTAGAAATGATAGCCGAACAAACGTCAAGTTCATATACAGAAGATGATTGGCAAGTTTGGGGATAAAAAATAAGAAAGGAGGAAAAATAGCTTGACCGAAGAAAAATCATTAACAAAAGAGCAAGTTTGGAATGTTTTAGAGTTTGCGACAAGTTTTTATAATGATATAAAGGGATTATATGGTGGTGGATTATATACACCTGATATACTTACTCAAAATTTGAAAAATTTGAATAATTCGCCAGCTCAACCAACAATGAATAAGGTTGAACGAGCATTAGCAACGGCAATTAATAACGTTGAAGAGCTCAGAGCCTTTTGTCAATATATGGAATATTTTGATACGATATTCAATAAGGTTGTAGAATACAAAGCTAATATATTAACTTTTGACCTTTCTTATGTATGTAATAATGCTTATGGTGAGGATTTTAAATCGAAAGAATATTTAGAGGACAGAAGACGTGTAGAAAAGTTCCTTTTTAACTTTGATTATCAAGGTATATTCCGAGATGTTGTTAAGAATTTATTAAGAAATGGTGTTTATTATTGTTGGTATAGAGAATCAACAAAAGCTAAGAGTGGTAATTGTAAATATGCTTTGCAGATGCTGCCACAATCATTTTGTCAGACAACAGGATATACCAATATGGGGTTGTTATTTGATGTAGATTTAAGCTTTTTATTATCAGGAACAGTTGACTTAGGATTATACGCTCCTATATTTGGAAAATATTATAGCGAGATATTCGAAACGGACAATATGAATAATTATATCCCATCTAACCCATTAAATAAGCGTGATGGATCATGGTCATATATTGTTCAAACTTCACCCGATGAGGGGGCATGGGGATTTTCGTATGATACAAGTACATATACTCATGTGCCACCATTAGCTTCATTTATGAAAGATACGTTATTGAATGATGAAATTAAGAAGTTGCAGTACGACAAAGACATGATATCCGCATATGGTATTCTTGTTGGTGAAATTCAATTAAAAAACGATGCAAAGAAACAGGATGAGTTTGCAATGAATCCTAAAACTCTTGGATTATTATTACAGATGGTTGCAAGAGGATTACAGAATAACATTAAGGTAGGTGCTATGCCTACAAAAGATAACGATTTTTTCCAGTTCGAAGATAAGAATCCTGATATGTATAGCGATCAGGTTACAACGACCGCTGGTATCGGTGCAAGTGCATCAAGAATTATATATAGTAGCGACAAAGCGAGTGAAGCTGAACTTATCGCTCAGATAACAACAGATGCAACACCATTAAAGAAACTGTACATACAATTTGCACAATTCTTAAATTTCTTTGTGAATCGTAAGACCAAAAAGTACAAATGGACATTTTGGTTTGATGGTATAGATTATTGGTTTGACAAAGAGGAACGTAGGGAAGCATTACAATTTAGTATAGATAGAGGGATTATTCCTAATGCAACAATGTTTGCACAAGCGTTAGGTTATCCACCACACTTCTTTGAACATGCTATAGATGAAGGTAAAAATGGTGATTTGGCTGACAAGTTAGGACAGCTTATATCTATTCATACTGCATCAGGTAGTGCGAGCCTTAACGATAAAGGTGGCAGACCAAGAAAGAGACGTGTTGCCACGGAAAGTAGAGATTATGACAAAAGAAGGACGGGTAAACGAACATGATGAATTATGAAAAACTAAATGAATCATACACACTTCTTAGTGATGCTCTACTCGATGCTTGTATTCAGATGGACGAGTCAGGAACATATGAGGAAATAGAAGAATATATAGGGATAATAGATAAATTTAGTGTTATCCTTGATAGACTTGGCAAAACGATTGTGCTTGAAGAAGGACAAGAACGAGTCGAGCAAGAGGGTGTTAGTGAGGAGATTGTCGTAAAAGAGGGTGGTGAAAAATAATGAATGTAAGCGATGAAACAATAAAAGCGATAAAAGAACTTAATGGCGAGTTTTTCACTATGAATCGATTCTGGGACGCTACAGTAGGTATATTAGGAGTTAATTTTGTTTGCGAACAAGCAAGCAGATTGATACATGAATATGTGGCGCATTGGTATTCGTCTGAAGCTGATGTTCTTAACGAACGGTGTCTTGAAAACTTTAACATTACACCTTATTATCCGGCAACACCGGCAGGTGATGTTGAGTATAAAGATTTAGTAGATATGATGGAGCAGATGTTATCACGAACGATAGACTTTCAAAATAAATTTATGGCAGTTCGTAAGATAGCTGATAGTAACGATGACTTTCTTATTGTGGTTGAACTCGATTCTATTTTAAGAAGACTTAATGAACAAGTTGCTCAAATGATTCTTATTCGTGATAAAGCCGAACAATATGGTGATGATTTAAGATCGTTTGATTATGATTTTCCATCGTTCTTTACAATAACAAGCAAAGATTCTGTTAGGGGTGTGTAAGAAATGTTACTTATACAAAAACCTGCTGATGAATACAATTACTGTAAAGTTGAAAATGAGTTAAGTAAATGGTTGCAAAAGCAAGGATATAAACCGAGATATTTTGACGGTATGTACTATTATTACAAACGAGATGAGGTTTGTAAGATTATATTAAACGATTCAGAAAGGGGTGAGTAAATGGAGACTGAATTAAAACAATTTAGCATAAAGGATATAAACCTCTTTAAGAATGATGAAGATGTAGATTTTGCGTTAGGCGAGGTATGGTTATTAGCTGAGGGAAATAATTCGCATAAAAATCCTGTAGATATAGAGATATTAAAACGTGATGCTTATACAATGCTTGGTAAATTTCTTGTTGCTGATTATTCAAAGTGGGATGAAGATGTTACAACACATACAAATCAACAACAAATTATCGGGTATTTTCCTAAAGATGGCAAGATAGAATTTAGAGAAAAAGATGGCAAAACATTCGCTGTTTATGAAGTGCTTATTTCTAAGTTGTATGCAACACCTGTATATATGTTGTTCAAAGAACATAACTTTAGAAATGTGAGTGCTGAATTTTCTGCTGTTGAAGGTGATGAAGACGAACAAGGTAATAAACCGATATTAGGTATTATGTTTCATGGATGTACTATCTTAGGATTAGATTACCAACCATCATGCGAAGGTGCTGAAATGTCTGTTAAGCGATTTTCAACCGATGCAGATAATTATTACAAAAATAAAGCAAAAACTACACTTGAAAGATTTTCTGAGGAAAGGAGGTTGAAGATGGCTGTAACATATAAAGTAAACAAAACCGAATTAAAAGATACAGCGTGGGGTGATGTAGATAAAACATCGCTTAGAAATAAAATTATGGATGCTTCAAATAAAGCGAGTCTTGTAAAGGATGTGTATGCTTTAGTTGAAGATGGATGGGAAGATGCTCCATCTGAGCACCTTAAATATCCACTTATGCAGTTAGTAGGAGATACATTTTATTATAATAGAGGTGCGTTAAGTTCTGCTTTAGCATATGCAAAACAAGAAAATGTGCAATCAGTTATAAATAAAGTGGAATCTTTATATAAAAAATTTAATCTTGATGAAAACAAGAAGGAGAAAGAGATGTCAGAAAAGAAATTTGACGAACTTGAAGGACGTGAGGTATATGCCGAAGTCGAAAGAATTGTAAAGTCAAAACTTGGTGACCATTTCTTTGTTGATGATATCGAAGACGATAAAGTGGTTGTTACTGATGAGCAAACAAAGGTTCGTTATGATATTCCAGCTAAAATCGAGGTTGGCGAAGACGATAAGTCAATAAAAGCCGATATAGACTTTGATAAAAAGAAAGAGTCAGAAGACCAAAAAGAAATGGAGAAGCAAGAGGAAGTTTTTGCGAAAGGCGAGACCAAGGATAATAATAAGCAAAATGGCAAAGAGGTGGCTGGCAATAAAAAAGAGATAGAAGCCGAGGACAAAAAGAAAATGGCTGAAACTCAGAAAGAAATGTCATTAGACACGAACGCTTATGCAGGTGCTATTCTTGAAATGCTTAAAGCTGAAACCGCCGAGCAGAGGGCAGAAGCAAAGAAACTTTGCGAGCCTTATGGTGAATGTGATGAATCTATCGTTATGGAACAGATAGAGGAAATGTGCAATCAAATGTCAGAACTTAAGGCATTTAAAGAAGAAGTTCTTTCTGAGAGAAAAGACGCAGAAGTAAAGAGGGTTCTTGCACAGGTTAAGCAGGATATGGACGCAGAGGCATATAAAGAACTCGAAGAAAAGAGCCAAGATGTGACTTTTGAAAATGTAGAGCAGTTCAAGAAGGAAGCTAAGGCATTTGCATTCGATAATCCTGCAAAGAACAAAAAAACAAAGAAAAATGATGATGTTATCCGCATGGGATATGATTTTATGCAGTTTGCACATAAAGACGATAGTGTAAATGTGTTTGAGAAAATCAACAATAAATAGACATAAAGAGGAGGAAATTTTATTATGGCTAATGGATTTATGATAGAATCGAGAATTTCAGCTACTAATAATCCAGCTTTGAACAGGGATGCAATCGCTCAGATAGCTGTGGCTGGGGGTGAACTCGTAGCACTTACAGCACCGACAAAACAGGGGGATAATGTTCATGTTGCCGCTGCCCCGACTGCTGCAACACTTGGAAAATGCTGGATGGCTTATAATCCGTCATTACGTCTTACTATGGTAGGTGAGAACGAATTTGCTGGACTTACGGAAGACCCAAGAGAGTATACTAATGAACCGAATATTACGTTTAGTGTATTTAAACCGGTTCTGTATGATGAAATTGTAGTGAGTGTTGATTGTATTGACAATACTGCTGCACAAATTGTAAATGGTGATATTCTTGAATCAAAAGCAGGGCAGACTCAACTGACAAGAATTGCTGCTGCTACAGGTGCTACAGCAGGCTCGACTGCATTTGAAGTAGAACATAAATATATAATTCCATTCCCTGCTGGTAGAGGTAAAATCGGAATGGATAGTCAAGTTGGTTATATGATTAAGTGTATTCAGGAGTAATCAACAGTTTATATATAGAAAGGGGATTCAATTATAATGATAGAATATAATACAGTAAAAGCATTTGCTAATGCGTCACCTGATCTTTACAACGCATTTAAGCAGTATGCCGATGATGATATGGCAAGAAGAGGTATTCCGGGTAAGTCGCTGTCAGGTGTATCTGTTGACATAATGGAAAAGGCAATTAATAAAGAATTTGCTCTTGAACTCGAAAGAAGAACTGGATACTCTGTAGAAAAGCAGTTCGATGGCTCTGTTCAGAGATATGCTAACAACATGGTAGTAAGAGAAATGGCTAACAATATCAGAGATTTTCTTATCGACATGGTTCTGCCTGAAACACTGATGAACTCAGCAATTAGATATTTTGCAGACTTTAAGTTTGCACCTCTTGGAGATTCTATGTCGTTCAATCTTGAAAACAATGCACTGTACACTGTTTCAAGAGCAGGATATAGAAAGAGAGATACAAACCTTCAGAAGCTGTACAATACTACTGTAACTCTGGTTCCAGAAAATCATATGCTAACAGTAGGTACAGACCTGTTTGAAATTCTTTCGGGTAGAGTTTCAATTGCAAGAGAAACGATGAAGGCTGTAAGAAGTATTGAAACCGCTATGCTGTTTGATGCTTATAACGCTTTCCAGACTGCAATGAACGGGCTGACAGGAAATCTGAAAGTTGCTAACTATTCAGAAACTTCACTGATCAAGCTGTGCGAAACTGTAACTGCTTACAATCAGAATAAAAAGGCAATTATACTTAGTACACCTGTTGCACTGAAAACTGTACTGCCTGATAACAATAACTACAGATATATGCTTGAAAGTGATTATGTTAAACTGGGTAGCATACAGAACTTCAATGGTTACGATGTAGTGCCACTTGAACAGTTTGCTGATCCGTATAACTACGATACTCCATATTCACTGAAGCTGGATGATTCAAAGATTTACGTTGTTTCACCTGCTGCCGGCAAGCTGGTTCATATTGGTGTTGGTGGAGATACTATGTCACACACTAATGATACTTATGATCACGCAAATCTGCTCCAGATGTCTACAATCAGCAAGGCATGGGATACTGTTGTTGCAACAAACTCTGTTGCTGGTATCGTAGCTGATTTAGAAAGAGCGTAAGCTAATTATATACAAGATGGGGTAATCCCATCTTGTATTTTTTATTATTATTTTAAAAATGAAAGGAATTAAACGGAATGGCTGAAACTACAGCAAAGAGAAAAGGTAGACCGCCTAAAAAGACAGAAGAAATTAAGACTGAGGTTGAAGTAAAAGAGGAAGTTGTGTCGGAAAATTCGACAAAAGATACTCGAACCCCAGCAGAAATAGAACTTGAACAAACAAAAAAGATGCTTGCTGAAATGCAGGCGCAAATGGCAAAAATGCAGGAACAAATGTCTGCAAAGACAGAAGTTGTTGTAAAGCAAATGCCATCAAGGAGTAATGATAAGATTAAATGTATTAGTCTTTCACCTAATCCCGTAAACATATCTACTCTGCCTAACAATAGAGGTAAAAAGTTTACATTTGAAAAGTATGGAAGTTCATGGTCTATTAGACGTGGAGACTTAGAGGATGTAGTATCATCTTATGAAAATACTATGAAATCGGGTCTTATATATGTTTGTGACAGAGACTTTATCGAAGAGCAGGGATTGGATGAATATTACAATAATTCACTTTATTCAAAAGAACTCTTAGATAAATTGGTTTACCTTAGAGAAGACGCTGACGTAGAAATGTTTCTTAATATGAGCAAACAGCTCCAAGAGGCAACAGCGGTAAGAATAGCAAGATTATTCAAAATGAACGAACATTATGAGCCGAATGTGTTAGCAAGAATCAAGACAGAAGCTGGTTTTGATATTGAACAAATGGCTAAAGAATACGTTGAAATGAAATAATAATTGAAAGGAGTTAAGTAATGGGTACTCCTTTTAGTACAATAGTAGATAGAGCATTAATTACAATAGAAGATTATAGGCTAAATAAATTATTTGATTTAGCACCGGACGATTTTGAAGCAAGAGTAACAAGTTATGTTGTAAAAGCTGTGCCACAGTTTACACAATGTTTAAAATCGCTTAGTTATGATGCTACTTCAAAAGAGTTTGATGAAACTTTAGACGAGATGGAGATAAATATTCTTGCAGATTATGTTGGTATTGTGTGGTATCAGGGGGAGATGCAAGATGTTTTAGAGTTTAAAGAAACGTTACAGGATAAAGAGTTTAAGAAATATTCTACGGGACAGAATCTCACTCCAAGACGTAACTATTTAACAGACCTTTATATAAGGGTGTCACAATATGTTACAGATTATCAAATAGCAAATATTTCATCACTTCCTTATTTTGGAGGTGACAACGATGTGTAGCAAGTACGGATCGCAAGTATGGAAATGTTTGCCAATATTTGATAATTACGGACGTGAAAGTTATCAGAAATATTTGTTTAAAACCATTCTTAGAATGGCAAAAGATGATTCATTAACTGATGCTGAGTCTGAAGTATTAGATACATTAAAGGGACTTAGAGAATTAAGTAGTGTGGCGACAAAAGATGAGATTCGTAGTGTAATATTAGATTGTTCTGAAATTTTATATAAAGGTAGGTGATAATAATGGATTTACCATTTTATTCGAAACGACAGAAATTATCACCTAATGATACCTATTTAAATCATTTACAGGCACTAATTGATGATAGGTGGGAAAATTCCACTCAGACAAAATATGATGTATTAGTCCAAGATGAAATTGGTGCGGAAACATTTAGTCCAGTGGAAATTAGTATTGATGCACAAATTGAAAGCGGTACAGGATTTAAACTTGGTGATGACTATAAAATATTTAGCTATCGTAAGATAGATACCGAAGTGCCTAACGGTTTAATGTATCAGTATGCTGAAAATTATTGGATAGCAACAAATACTAATAAGCTTGCATCAAATACATCATCAGTATCAGTTCGTAGATGCAATAATGAATTGCGATGGATCAATCCCGAGAATGGGTTTATTAATAAGATTCCATGCATTATTGATTATGAGCTTGCAAGTCCACAGCCATCTAAAGATAAGGATATTGTCGTTGCGAGTGGACATATAGTTGTTACTGCACAAGGTAACAATTTAACCCGAACAATACCTTTGAATCAGAGATTTATATTTAAGGGGCAAGTGTTTAAGGTGTCTGCAAATCAAGATATGCTTATTGATGATATTGATTACGAACACGCTACCATGATACGTATTGATATGTATAAAGACACGCTACAAGCTGATGATGATTTAAAAAATCAAGTAGCAGACGCATTAGATATCAACTATTCAGTTAGTATCTCTAATCCTATTACCGAACAGATAAAAGGATTTCAAGGGAAACTATATGCCAATACTTTCTTGAATGGAGATATCGTAAATCGTGATATTGTATGGAGCGGTAGCGATAACTGTACCGTTGACTCAGATGGTGGCTTTGAATTGACTGGCGAAGTTGGTTCAACGGCAACAATTAAAGCGACATTAAATGGTAATCCTAATGTTTTTGCCGAATGTAGCATAAACATTGTAGATGTCGTAGAAGATATATATGAGATTGTCGTGACACCAGAATTTACAGAGATAAAACAAAATGTTCCTATGGAATTTTCTGTAAATTTATATAAAAACGGTGTTATGCAGAATAACGATGTTTCGGTATCGATTAGCGGTGTTGATTCATCATATTATACTTTAGTCCAAGATGGTAATAACTTTGTTCTTACATCTAAAAAGGTGTCAAAAAATAGGCTTTTATTAGTATTTAGTGCGAATGATATAACAAAAGAAATGGCTATACAATTAAAGTCGTTCTATTAATGGAGGTGGTATTATGGGTTCGCAAGCAAATGTGTTTACTACGATGCCCTTAATTCCTTACCGGATTATAATGGCATTAATGGAGAATGATAATTTTTGTAAGCTAATGTATTACAATACGATTGACGCTCTTGATAAGCCTACATTGACTATTGAACAGAAACAAAAGTTGATATGGGATGGTATTGAAGACCATATGGAAAATTCTAACATCTTTATTACTAATGTTCAACCTAATGAAGAATTTGAGAACAGAACGATTCTTAAGTGCTACAAATATGAAACGATGCCAAACGATTTGATTTTATCCACATTAAATTATAAGTTTGATGTGTTATTTGGTAGTAAAATTCCAATAGTAAATTATCAAGGAATCCCATGTAACAGGGGTGATTTGATCGAGATGGAAATTATGCGTTCATTGAACGGTCAAGATGTAGCAGGGGTCGGATTTTTGCAATTCAATCAAGATTTGTCTGCATTATGTAATTCAAGGGTTGGGATAGGTAATAATTACACTTTTACAGGGCTGACAATAATAATGGCAACACAACTGGCTGATATCAGGACGGGTGTTTGTCAATGAAAGATTATTTAGAATTTATAGAATCTTTTGGATATTTTGATGAGCCTGCAATTTATAAAGGAGTCAAGATATTTCCTGTAAAGGTAAAAGATTACAAGAGATTTGAACAATCGTATGATATTTTAATTATAGATAAAAACGACACAACAGATATTGAACAAATTCAAAAGAGTTATTTAAGATTTATGTTTGAGCTGATAGTTTGGGATGAAACACTTAGACAAGATTTCTTAAATATTTTAGAGTTATGTTTTGGTGTCGGCTTTAATGAAGAATATTTTCATACTGAATTTGATAAAAACGAGTTGTTAATCGTATCAGAAGATGGCGACAAAAGAATTTATATGATTAATGGTAGGGGTGTTGCCTTTATTATTGATGGTAAAAAAACTATGATTGCTATTCAGGATATTGAATTGACAGCTACAGACTTTGACGAACTCAAAGAGATTATTCTTTATCAAAATATTTCAGGCTATGATAATACACCAATGAGTGACGATTTTAGAAAAGTCGTTCAAAAGTATTACGAGCTTAAAAATAAGGATATCAAGATGCCTGAAATGATCGATAAGATAGCTGTTGTTGTTGCATCAACATCTGAAACGTATGAATCAGTACGTGATTTACCGATAAGGATGTTTGATAAGATTTTTGAATGTGTTAGAGACAGGGAAGATTATGTGGCAAATACACCGCTTAATCCTTATTTAAAGATACCTGTTGAACACTGGATATATAAAAAGGATAAAGAAAAGTATTCCGATATTTTCGGTGATGCTACTTCTTTAGCTAAAAAGATTACAAGTGTATAAAGGAGGAAATTTATGCAGTATTTAGTAGCTGGTGTAGGTGTGGCTACAGCTTATAGTATCGGTGCATCACCGAGAGTCATATTTACATCGAATACATTACAGGAAGAATCGCTCTCACTGAGCGTAACCGCAGAGGACATACGTGGCGGAATGTCCAATCCTTTACTCGGGTAAAGTATTAAAGTACAACACCCTGCCTATTAAGTGATTAGTAGGTATTTTGTGTTAAATGCTTTGAATCCCTAAAGCTCATATACCTAAACAGTAATCGGAAACGATAAGCTGAATGGTTGCGAAAGTAGAAAAAAGTTATGAGATGATTATAAGGTTAAATCCTAAGTAATCTATACAATGGGTGTTTAGCAGGGAAAGTCCTAGATGGAAAACCCTCAACGATTATTCTCTTAGGGGGAATGTAAAACCACAAGCTAATGGTGGAAGAAAAATACAACTCTTTATTATAAAGATGAACATTTAATCTCAACTCTATGTGAAAGCATAGGAGGTCTATTTACAAAATGTAAAAAAGACTTGCTTGAAAGTTGCGTTTCAAGTAGAAGACATTTGCGTTATTTTCATGACAGCCTTTTAGAATCAACCCTCACAGACGCATTATTCGATATGGAATACATCGCACTCAACTGTGGTGGTGATGTAAAGGTTGGTAACGATGCACTTACTACGGAATCCGTAGTAGTTGCACAGGATGGTTCAGTTACGGTAACAGGTACACCTACAACTTTTGGTGATGCTGGTACTGTAGGTTGGATTCAGGAAGAAGGTAAGAGTGGGTGGACTCTTATCACATTTGACGGACAGAAAGCCCAGAATACTGGTATTACTGGCGGTTCAAATGCTTGCGTAAGATATAATGAAGTTGATACTGGCATGGAATACTTCACAGTTCCATCATCTGTAATCCCATCAATCGTACATATGGTTATGGAGTATCCGCTGTTTACAGCTGGAACAAATACAGAAAACGTGTCAGAAAAAACACAGGTTGGTAAGCTGATCGTTGATATTCCGAGATTCCAGTTTAGTGGTACGTTTGATTTCTCACTGACTTCTTCGGGTGCGGCAACATCAAATCTGAGCGGTCAAGCACTGGCTTATTATCATACAGCTAATTGTGAAGATATGGGTCAGTATGCAACAGTAAAGAAGAAGATATTTGATAACATCTGGTATCAGAATCTTACTGGTATACTTGTTGATGGCGCAGCAGAATTGTCGCTGAATCAGGGAGACACAAAGACACTTACAGTACTTGGTATTTACGATAATGCTAAAGTAGGTGTTATTCCGAATAGCAAACTGTCATTTTCAAGTGACACGGCTGCTGTTGCAGAAGTGAGTCCTGCTGGAGTGATAACCGCCAAGGAGCAGGCTGGTACAGCACATATTGAAATTAAGCCAACAAAAGAGGGACAAGTGGAAGTTCCTGCTGGGGTGGCTGGCTACGTTGAAGTTACGGTAGCGTAATTTTGCAAATTACAAGGGAGAGCAAATTTAATTGTTCTCCCTTATTTTAAAGGAAGTGAAATATATGATATTTTGCGAACATTGTCAAGTAGGTGATTATTATTCATCGTGTTATTGTAAAAAAACACAGGGTGAATTATGTCCATTTGTTAGACGTTGTACACATGAGAATAGATGGAAACCGCTTGAAGGAATGGAAAAGTGTACATTAAGGCAAAATAAAATTGAGGAGGTGATTGAGCTGAATCAAGGTGAATATAAGGTAGTATCAGGTGATATCAATAAATTATATATAGAATATACAGAAAATTCTCAAATTAGGTTACAAAACCCATATGATTATATTCCTAAAAAAGTAGAATTGGTTGAAGTAGAAAATACACTTTACATAAAAGGTTTTGAACCTGTGACCGAAAAGATAATGTCAAAAAGAAAGCCGAACCGAAAGGGGAAAGATGATGAATAGTTATGCTGAATGTGGTTTAAGAATTGACGGAACGACATTAGAAACTAATGATAAAGGCGAGCTTTCTGTTATTGGTGGCGGTGGCGGTAATGATAAGCCGAGACAAATTTCTTTATATGACGAACAAGGCAAATGTAGCTGCACAGCTTACTATTGAAGCCGAGGGCGGTAAAGCAAGTCTGCACTTTAGTGGAACTAATACTGACGTACCAATTATTTTAAGCGGAGTTGACATACCTACTTTCGATGGCGACAGTGCTAATAAAAAGTATGTTGATGATGGATTGAATACCAAAGTTGATAAAGAAACAGGTAAGGGATTGCCTGAGGAAGATTTTACCGTTGAGCTTAAGACAAAACTTGAAGACATAGTTGAATTACCTGTTGTAACCGAAACGGATAATGGAAAAATATTAAAGGTAGTAAATGGGGCATGGGCGGTAGCCGATGCATAACTTTAAGATATGATACAAACAGGAGATGTTTATTATTGTGACTTTGGCGATCATGACAATAGTGTACAATCTGGAAAACGTCCATGTATTATAGTAGATAATGCTATGGCATGTGCGTATTCACCGTGTGTACATTGTGTACCATTGACAACACAAGATAAAAAAAGATTGCCGTTACATTATAAACTAAAAGAGGAATACTGTAAAGCTGTAGATAAAGATTCTGTGGCTTTATGCGAGCAATATCAGCTGGTCGATAAAAGTCAGCTGATACATTACATAGGCAGATTGTCACGATATGATTTAGCTAACATAGTTGAATTATGTAAAAAGAATCTGCCATTTAATTACAAATAAGGAGAAATGACATGAAGGAATTAAAAGCACCTGAAAATGTTAAAATAAAGGAATTTGATATAGAAGTACGTCCATATCTTTTAAGTCAAGATATCATGGATATTGGTGAATCAATGCTTAAATTTGATAATAGAGTCGAACAGGATTTATGTCTGATGGTTGGGGTATTTGAAAGGTGTACTGATATACCTAAAGAAACACTGGATGAAACTTCATTAGATTTATTTATCAATAGTGGTCTATGGGCGAAAGTCAGGGATGTTGTTATTGGCATTGATGATATACGTGTATATGTTAATCATAAAGAAGACTTTTATAAAACAATGGCAAGAGAAATACCGGCATTTTTAGATAGAGCTATTGACGCATTAAGTGAATTTAACAGTAAGCTGTCCAACAGTGAAGATTTAGGTAAAAAACTTAAAGAATTGCCAGATGAAATCAATGCTGTAGTTGACGCATTGAGTAAGAGCGGTAATGCCGAACTTATTAATAATGCAATGAAGCTGGTAAAATGATTACGAGTACCGCAGATTTTAATGCAGTCATAGGCAAAGCTTGTGCAAAAGCATTAGACCATACATTGGATATGGCAATGCAAGCATTAAGGCAGTCGATGGATACCGTTGTTTATAATGGGTACAGTCCAGTAACATACGGTCGAACAGGACAACTTAAGACAGCATGGAAGAAAAATCCATATCCAACAAGCGGCGGCGGTTCATTTAGTGGTGGATTCCAACACGAACCATCATATATGACTTCGGTTCCTGAGATATGGTGGCATGGGTCAAAGATAAACGGTGGAGATTATCGTGAACACGTTTTAGATGCTGTAATAAGCGGATATACAGCATACGGAAATGGTGTAACACAGATTCCGAGTCGTGATGTATGGAGTCATTTTCTTAATAAATTTGACAAGAATTTTGACAGATGGTTCCGTGCCGGACTTAGAAATGCTGGACTTACAGTGGTTTAACGGATTCAAAAGGAGACAATATGAAGATATTAGGATTAGATATGAGTAGCAAAAAGACAGGTTACTCTTATTTTGATGGTGAGAAATTAATCGATTATGGTTTATGGGAATGTGAATCAGGCGAGTGGCGAGATAGAATCGTTTATATGGCAGAAAAGATTACAGAATTTATTGATAATAACGCTATAGACAAAATCTACGCTGAAGATGTGCCACCTATACTTGATAACACGCAGACTGTAAAAGTATTATCGGCATTGCAAGGAATGTTAATGTCTATAAGTGTATGTCATAATATGCCAGTAGAATTTATTCCTGTAAAAACATGGAAAACAGCTATAGGTATCAATTTTGTAAGCTCAAAAGAAAATGTTAGATTAAAACGTAAGGTTGGTATTGAGTTTGGTGCAAACGCAACTCAAATAACAAAAGTATGGGCGAAAGGTTGGGAAAAAAAGCTGTCAGTAGATTATGCAAATATGGTGCATGGTTTACAACTTACATATAAATCACCATCATCAAAATTCAACGAAGATGATATTGCGGACGCTATAAATGTAGCATATTCACAAGTAAGACAGGGTGAATTGCCTATATGTAACACCGAAACATTTGAGGATATAGCAAATAGATTTTATAGCTTAGTCCAAGAAAAATATAAGAAACATGGTGAGTAAATAAATCTCACAGAAAGGTGGGATAGCATATGGCTGGTGGGGGACAATATACCGTATTAGTCAAAGGTAAACTTGATGATTCTAAAATACGACAACAATTAGAATCATTAGGTAACAAAGTAAACATTGGTGGCAAAAATGGTATAGGTGGCATAAGTCAGTCAACCAATAAAACAACAGCAGGGGTAAGAAAACTTAACGCTGCTTTAGATTCCACCAATAAAAAAGTAAAGAAAGTTCATACGGCGGCATCAGGTTTAAGTCGGCAGAAAATTAAAATACCTGACCAATTTAAACAGATGCAAAAAGAAGTAGGTAAGACAAACTCTAAATTAACTGAACTTGGCGGTACTATTAAGAATCGTTTAGCGGTATCATTGCTTGACCGTGCTATTTATGGCGGTGTTGATGCGATGGGCGCTATGGTTAGTAAGGTGTTTGATTTAGATGCTGCTCTGACCGAATATCGTAAAGTTTCGGATTTGTCAGGTAAAGAACTTGAACAATACACAGCAGATGCGTATAAAATGGGACGTACTGTTGCTAAAACTGGAACGGAAGTAATTGAGGCATCGACCAGCTTCAAAAAAATGGGGTATAGTGATAAAGAATCACTTCAGCTTGCTAAAGTTGCCACTACGTTCCAAAACATAGCTGATACACAAATAACCGCTGGACAATCAGCCGATTTTATTAATTCACAGATGAAAGCATTTAATATTACTGCTAATGATGCAGTAGATATCATTGATTCTGTGAATGAGGTTTAATGATTTGTAGACCTCGTTAAATAAGGTGGATTGCTGGGAACCCCTTAGAGCCTTGTAAACTACAACGTGATTGGAAACGATGGGCGTGAATGTTTGAAAATTACAAGGATTGGGCAATCAGCAGCCGAGCATCTTGACGTATTGTATTTAATATGATATAATATAAGATGAAGGTTCAACGACTATCCCGGAAGGGAGTACATCCAAGTGGGTGGAAGTACCTTAGAAAATGATATAGTCTGTTCCCTATGGAAACATAGGGTGAATATTTATACACTAAAAAAGAAAAATAATGGAAGAAAAGAGATATATTGTTTATGTACATATTTTTCCAAATAATAAAAAATATTTTGGAATTACGTCTAAAAAACCCAATGCAAGATGGGAAAATGGTTTTGGTTATTCAGAGAAAGGTCAACCAGTAATGTATAATGCGATTCAAAAATATGGATGGGAAAATATTGAACATAAAATTTTACATACGAATTTAACATTCGAAGAAGCAAATCAAAAAGAAATAGAGCTTATAGCAAAATATAAAACAAACTGTCGAAAATACGGGGATGATTATGGGTATAATATGACCGATGGTGGTGACGGTACTAAGGGGCATTTTGTATCAGAGGATCAACGAAAAAAAATGAGCGAGAGAATGACAGGGCGAACAAAAGAATTATGTCCTAATTCAGTCCCCGTTATATGTGACGGCATAGAATATTGTAGTATTGGTGATTTTAAAGAGAAAAACAATATTACAAAAGGTGATGTTATTTCTTGGTTAATGGGTAGAAAGGGTATGCCTGTTGAATGGTACGAAAAGGGATTGAGATATAAAGATAAAAATGAATATGAGCCATTTTGCCGGGAGAAACCATGGCAAAATGTTGTTATTTATGATGGAAAAGAATATTATAGTCAAGCAGAATTGGCGAAAGTATTAAATATTTCACCTGCTACACTTTGTTATTATTTAAGTGGTAAAAAATCTACCCCTAAAAGCATTTGCGATAAAGGACTTTATCGCAAAGATGGCAAAAGCAATGTTCGGTGCTCTAATAAAAGAGAAATAAATATTTATTATGATGGAAAGAATTTTACTTCCCTAAAAACATTATCCGAATATATGGGTGTAAAGAAAGGAACATTATGGGCATGGGTAAATGGGAAAAATTCAATTCCTAAAAAGTATAAAGAGAAAGGTTTAGAAGTGTATAAATAAATTCAACTCAGAAGTAACGACTCTGAGTCTAACGTCCAAAGGCAAATAATTTCTCGGTGGGAACCGGTGATCTACAGGGCGCATTAACTGTAGCTGGTTCGTCACTTAAATCAGCAGGTAATGATTTTAATCAAACTATAGGTCTTGTTACAGCGGCAACAGAACTTATGCCGGGCAAAGCACAAACCGTTGGTAACGCTTTTAGAACTATAGGCATCAATATTTCAGCTTTAGCTAAAAAAAATGATGAATGGGTAGCTGCAAATGGTAAAGTAAATGTAGCCTTAAAAGATTCGCAAGGCGAATTAAGGTCAACATTTGATATAATGAAAGACCTTTATACGGGTGTTGACGGGCAAAGCGAAGCGTGGGAAAATTTACGCAGAGAAGAAAAAATTGCTATAGGCACAACTGCAGCCGGTAAAACAAGATATCAGCAATTTGTAGCTGCTATGGATAACTTTAGTGCTGCAATAGAATCGAACGAAACAGCTCAAAAAGCCCAGGGTTCAGCCGCAAAAGAAAACGCAAAATATCTTGATTCTCTCGAAGGACGCTTGCAGAATCTCCGTTCAGCATTTGAGGAGCTTGCATACAAAACTTTAAGTAGCGATATGCTTGGCAAAGGATTAGAAGCACTAACCAAAGTAGTAGAGTTTTTATCAAGCGATTTCGGACAACTTGCTATTAAAGCTACGTTAGCTTTTACCGCTATTAATGTATTAGTAAAGGGTGCGATGGCACTTAAAGGATTGTCTATTGTTAAGTTAATAGGCGAGTTTGGTTCTATAATCAAAGAGGGTGGCGGTGTTGCAACCGTATTAGGTAACATTGGAAATGCTGCCGCAAAATCCGGTAGTGCGACAGGAAAAGTATTCAAAGGGATTCTCACCGCCATCACAAGTATTACTCCTGCTACGGCGGCAGTGGCGGCAGGAATAGGATTGATTGGTGTAGCTGTATATAGAGAAGCTACAAAATTAGACCGCATGAAGGAAAAGCACCAAGAGACCGTCAATCAAATACAGAAAAATAATGAAGAAATTAACAAGCTAACAAGTTCATCTGATGGACTGACCGATAAAGAGCGTGATAGATTAGCGGTACTTAAAGAGCAGACAGCGGAACTTGAAAAACAATCACGACTCGAAACTGAGGGTATTGTACAGGAATCTTTTGAAAAGTACGGTAAAAAATTTGACACAAGCGAAGGGCAGATAGAGCGAAGTACTTCTGAATATGAAAAACGTATAAAGAAATATCAAGACTTCATGAAAAAAGACTTTACTGGTAGTAAGGCTGATTGGAATACCGCTGAGCAACTTTATCAGCAAGCAGAAGATTCGGCAAAGGTGGTTAATAAGTATGTTGATCAAACAGAACAAGCCGCCGATGAGATAATAAAAGCACACGATAAAGCGGTAAAATCTGGTGTCGCATTATCCGAAGAGGAACAACAAGCCTATGAGGATGCAGTAAAATATAAGGCTAATTATGCATCGATGAAAGTTGATGAGCCTTTTGATATATCAAAAGCAAAAGATATGTTTGCTAATGCTGAAGATATTGCAAAAGAAGAAGGTGGTTTAGAAAAGCTTAACCAGCAATATTCGGCATATTATGATTCACTCTTAAAGGGTGCAAAAGGCGAGAAGACTTTTAAGAAATATTTAGATTCTGCTGGCGAAAGTCTTAAAAATGTTGGTGAATATAATGAAAAAACCGGACAGTTTGAGTTCAAAACTACAGATATAAAAAAATTCGCTGATGCAATGGGACTTACGGAGGAGGCTGCTGAGAGTCTTATAAACTCCGAAGCAGAACTCGGACGTGTAAAATTTAAGTTCCCTGAAAATCAAGTTAAAGACTTTAATAAAAGTTTAGAAAAAATGGATGGCACAGTTACCGATACGGACGGAAACTTGGTTATGTCTGCATCTAATATGCAAGAGTACGCAGATAAATTAGGCATACCACAAGCCGCTTTAGGTGATTTTCAGCAAGCATTAGAAAAATCGGGCGCTACGGTTATAGATTTTTCCGATACATCTAAAAAGGGCATAGATACTGCATTAACAACATTATCATCGTTTGGCAGCAAATCAGGAGTTGTTGTTGATAGTTTAGGTAAGCTTAAATCTGTGAATGTGAATGATTTAGCGTCTTCAATGAAAAGTCTTGGTGCATCACAGGATGATTTATTCAATGTAGTAAATTACTTAAAAGATTTAGATGGTGTTGAATTAAAAGGTGTAGACCTTTCTAAAGTTTTTAACGATGAAGGTGTTAAAGAAAAGCTGATGAGTGTGTGGGATGGTGTTGACACAGAAAAGACTTTTGATATCAACGCTGATACCTCCAATGCCGATGAGGGGATCGATAAAGTTAATTCAGAACAAACACCTGATAAAACCACTCATTTAAAAGGTGACAATAGTGACGTTACCAAAAAGATAAAAAATGTTAATTCACAAAAAACACCAGACAAAACACTATCTATTAATGCAAGAGATAATGCGAGTGCTACAATAAGTAAATTTTCAGGAATAAAAACTATCGGTCAACGTATAGTTGAAATTGTCACAAAAACTAAAAAGGCAGCTGAAAAAGAACATCCTGCCCATGGTTTAAGGCATGCTTATCCAAAATTTGCAAAAGGCACAAATCGTGTAATTCCTGCAGAAGTCAATGAACAAGGTTTTGAGATAATCCAAGATGGCAAAACTGGATTAATGCGTATTGCCGGTGCTGGAAAGCGAACTGACACAATGCTTGGTGTTGGCGATGCAGTATATACGCATGGACAATCAATGCGTATGCTTCAAAAGACCGGTATTACCGAAGCAAGTGTTCTTCAGGGTAAAGTTGGGGATATAATACTTAGTGGTATTCAAAAATTACCCGGATTCAAAAGCGGTAAAAAAAGCAAGCGTAAGAAACAAATAGAAAAACTTCGTGATAAATTCGACAAGCAAGTTGATATCCTTGAATGGAAACGTGATTATTATAATTGGTCAGATGAGACGTTTAATAAGGCATACACTAAGCTTTATAAGAAATATCGAACTAAATTAAAGAAATTAAAAAGCACATTAACGGGCGATCAAAAACGTGATTATAAAATGTCATTGCGTGAAGCTTCAATGGAACGTGGTAAAGAAGAAACAGAATCATTCATAGAGGGAATGGTTGGAACTGATAAAGACCTCGATAAAGCTAAAGCCATGATAAAAGATTTGCGTGACGATCAAAAAATATCCGCAAAAGAAGCTGCTGAATATCGTAAAGAAGCTAAGCGAGCCAACCTTGAATACTGGGAAGAACTTTATGAACGTGGTAAGAAAACATACGCTGAACTTAAAGACCAACTTAAAACATATTATGATCAAGGTGTAATATCTGCAAAAGAATATTATGAAAAACTTGCTAATTTAGCTGAGAATGAAGTTGATAAAAAGAAAGAGCAGTTATCTACAGAGTATGATTTTGCACGAGCATATGTTGAGCGTCAGATAAGTCTTCAAGAAAAGGAGAATGATTTAATCACAGCAAAATCAGACCTCCTTACAGCACAATCTCAAAAGGTTAAAGTATACAAAGAGGGCATCGGTTTTGTGTATCAAGCTGATGAAGATGCGGTACGTGAAGCCGAACAAAATGTCAAATCATATGATAACGAATGGCAGAAAATTCTTGACCTTATGGATGAGATGGAAGAAGTTGCCAATCTCGAAGAATTGTACGAGAAAGGTGGTAAGAATGTGCCGCTTGATGTATTAGGTACAGATATCAATGCATGGCAGAAATGGATTGAAGAAAATCAAAAGAATCAGCTTGCTTACGGTTCATTAAGTGATATGTCAGGCAGGGATGCACGGCAATTCCTTGATGAAAAGGGTAATATTAAAGATTCTAAGCTCGGTGAATTTGCATTTAATACAAAAAGTTTTGTGGCACCAAATCTGACACCATCAACATATAGTGTGGCTGATATTAATCAAATGCGAATGCTGACAGATGTTGGCAAAATATCTTCGGCGGGAACGACAAACAATTACAATTTTGGTGATTTATCGTTACCTAATGTAACTGACGCAGACACTTTTGTAAAAGAGCTTAACAATTTGCAAAATAAAGCAATTCAAGTTTCAGCAGACAGGGGTTAGTATCCTTGTCTGCTTTTATATATATTAAAGAATGGGGGCGAGCCGTTTGAATGAACAAATCATAAAAGCTATTCAGACAATCGCTGAACAAGCAATAAATAAGGCTGGCTTCGATAAAACACGAAACGGTCAGATTTTAAAACAAAATAAAAACAATACATATAAAGTTAAAATTGACGGTATAGATTATGATAACATCCCCTCTTATGGAAGTCAGACTTTTATAAAAGGTGATGTTGTTAAAATATGCATACCTAATAATCAACCAAGTCAGATGTATATTATACCTACGGGTGGGGATGGTGGCACACCTACTCCAACACCAACAGAGGGTGATAAAACCTTTGTATACGAACAGCAAACAACGTCTGATAGTTGGCGAGTTGTTCATAATCTTGGCAAGTATCCATCTGTTTCAATCGTATCTTATTCAGGTAATGAGGTTATAGGGGATGTTCAATATATAAACGAAAATGAATGTATCTTAACCTTTCCTGTTGGTGTTAATGGTAGAGCGTATTTTAACTAATATAAAGGAGACAAAATGGCAAAATTAGTTTTAGTTAATTTAGATATGAATCAGAACCAGCTATTGCAAGCTGTAATGCAAGCAGGGGACGCTCCTGCCAATCCAATAGCGGGGCAGTTTTATTATGATTCTACAAAGAAACATGCGTATGTATATAATGGTACTGCGTGGGAGTTGATGGGGAATGTTGCGTCTGTTGTTGATGCTGATTTTAACGCAAGTTCAACAAATGCAATACAGAATAAAGCAGTAAGTACGGGATTAGTTAAAACTTTTGATAAAACAATTGATAGTACATCGTATACATTAATCGGAAAAGCTTTCAATGGGACTCAATTAACAAGTGCCGTTATTCCAGCCGCTACCACATCGCAAGCAGGATTAGCGAGTGCAACGGATAAACAGAATATAGATAATATAAGCAACAAAGCAGATAAAAGCGAAGCAGTGAAAATGGATAGCCTCAGTGCTAATCAAACTTCGTATGGAATTGGCATAGTTTATGATAATGTTGACAATTCAAATACAAATAGCGTTGAAATCCTTGGTGCTACTAATTCTGATTACGGGGTAGTAAAACTCGATGCATCTGTCACACAAAATGGTGCCAATCCCGTTACAGGTAAAGCTATATATGATTATGTTGGTGATGCAATAGCTGCATCTGATGCGATGATATTCAAAGGTACCATTGGTACTGGCGGTACGGTGACGGCATTACCAACAACATACAAAACAGGTTGGACATATAGAGTTATAACAGCAGGCACATATGCAGGTCAGAAGTGTGAGGTCGGCGATCTTATCATAGCACTCGTTGATAGGGATGGTACTGGTAATCTTGATTCTGACTGGACTGTAGCACAGACGAATATTGATGGTGCAATTACTGATATTAAGGGAACTTCGCCTATATTAGTAGACGGTTCAGGGACTTCAAGAACTATAAGTCACGCTGACAGTGCTGTAACACCCGGACAATATGGTGAGACTAGCAATAAAACATTAACGTTCGGTGGTACATTTTCAATGCCGTATGTCGGCACAAACAAGACAGGACATTTTACAGGCGGTACTGGACAAGTAACGATAACAATGCCTAATAATACAGCGTCATCTTCAAGTGCCGGACTAATGTCAGTAGACGCTTACAATAAACTTTATTCATTAGTAAGTAGCTCGGTTCAGAAAAAGACCGGAACACTTACTGCTGGCTCAAAAGTTTTAAGTATGACGATATCTCCTGAAGCGCAAGCGGATATTATAAATGTTTTAGTGAAAACACCAAGTGGGGAGCCTGTGATAGCCGATGTTACTATAGATGCATCAGGTAGTAATGTTAGCGTAGTGATCGCACAAGCATATTCAGCCAATCTAACAGTTACCGTATGGTATGTAGTAACGGAGTAAAATAGAATGAAATATTTAGGAACTATAACGGATAATAAGGATTTAGTTACAAAAGAATATGTGGATAATGTAGCCGCTGGTGGTGGCGGATTGACAAAACAAGAAATAGTCGATTTTATTTATCCCGTTGGTTCATTGTTTATATCAACAACATCAACTAACCCATCGACATATCTTGATGGCACGTGGGTGCGTTGGGGACAAGGACGTGTACCTGTGAGTGTAAGTGATTCGGATAGTGATTTTGGTGCAAATAAGACGGGTGGAGAAAAGACCCACACGTTGTCAACAGCTGAAATGCCATCTCATTCACATACAAGTGGTACTCTTGCCACAGGCGATGCAGGTGAACACACTCATACAATAAGTGGCACAGCAGCATCAGCAGGAGCACATACACATAAAGGTTGGAATAGGAACGTTTATAGTGGTGGCGGTAATTACGCAGCATTGGTTACTACAGGCACTTCAGGTGGTGCTGTAACACGAAATGATGTTGCAAGTTCAGCCGGAGCACATACACATGATGTCAGTGGCACAGCAGCATCAGCAGGATCACATAGTCACACAATAACTGGTTCAACAGCATCAGTAGGTAGTGGTACCGCTCATAACAACTTACCGCCTTATATTACATGTTATATGTGGCAAAGAACCGCATAAGATCGGAAACAATTTAGAAACGATGGAATAAGTATTCAAAAACAATGAATATACATTAACTCAAATAAAGTCTCAAACAATAGAAAATCAATAAAATAAAAAAAAGGAGTGAGTTTATTGCCGGGAATAGCACCTAAAATAAATCAAAAATATGCCCCATGTGGTTTAAAATTAAACCCATCACAGTTTAATGTTGATGGGGGGGGGTATTAATACATACGGACTGCTTGTTTATATAATCGGCTATATAAGAGATACATTTTATTGTAAGAACAATATGTCATACATAGAGGCTTATTATAATATAATAAACACAGGAATGGTCGTTTGTAAGGCATATCGTGTTGAAATAACGAAAGATTTATCTTTTCATGGAAAGGCACCGATAACGAATAAAAACGATATACCAATGCCGTCTATTATAAACGCAAAAGATTTACCTTATAATTCAATATATTTGGCTCCGACTTCGGAGTTTATAAAAGATGATAATACTATACTTGTATTAACACCCGATAATGAAATTGTAAAATATACTCCACAAATTAATTCTTAATATATATTAAAGGAGGTGTTTGTATGGCAAATCCAACACCTATATTGCAACAGATAAATGCCTTCGATGCGACAAAAGGCACGACGATAAATTATAGTGTAGTAGGTGGCACAGATATTATTCGTTCCAGTCGAATAAAGATATATAATGCAACAACAAATGAATTAAAACTTGATTATTTATACACAGGTGTACAACAAAGTGCAGGGCAATACATTATAGTATTGCCTTCTGTACAAACATCAGCGAGCCTATCAAATGAGACACAGTATTATGCGTCTATAGAAACATATACTGATATCAATGGGATTGAGGGTGCAAGTGGATACAGTACAGCTAAAATATTTTGGTGCTTACCTGAACCCACGCTAACCTTAACTCAACCACCATCAGTTATAAATACCACATCATATAATGCTATCGCTGAGTTTAATACAAATATTACATCAGATATCGGAACGACAAATAAAATACAACAATATAAATTTGATTTATATGAACAAGGTGTGTTAGTGCAGACAAGCGGTGTTATTATTGGTAGTGGTACTCAGCAAGATGATACAACAGTATATTCATTAAATTATAATTTTACTGGATTGAATGATGGTAGTACATATCATATTGTTGTTTCTATAACATCCACAGAGGGGATGATAGTAATAACCGAACCATCAAATTCATTTCTTATAGAAGTTAATACTCCGTCATTTAATGCAGCGACAGTATCCAATGACGCTTGTGATGGTTACATAACCATCACATCAAAGATAACGAACATTGAAGGTGAGTCAAACACACAAGCAAGTAGCGGATATATTGATTTAACACCTGATGGAACATATGTTGTCTGGGATGATGGTGTAACATTTCCGTCCGTAAATGGTAAATCTCAATGGAATTTATCATTATGGGGGCGAGCATTTAAATATGCAGATTATGTAAATAATGACACTGAAATTATTAATCTTCAAAACATTGTAAATCTTCAGAATTTTGGTAATATAAAATTATATCTTACGCAAAATTCAACATCAACTAAAATTCGTGTTGAGGTTTATGTCGATGTATATGGAGATAAAAGTTTAATAAGTACATATTTCAGTGATTACATAGACAAACCATCCGATACAGACAATATGTTGATTCAATTAAAATGTGACATGGATTGGTTTGATTTATCAATAAGTAAAACAACAACATAAAGGAGGGGATTGCATGTTAGGATTTATGGGACTTAATTTAATGTTCGATGAAAACGCTATAGATGCGTCTCCTTCGAATGTGACAAATATTAATTACGTTGAACTTAAGAATGGTATAATAGATGGGTTGTATGTTACCAAAGATGTAAGCAAATCGTATACAGAAATGAGCGAATGGGATAACAATACTGTTATGAGAGCAACGTTTGATAACTCTTTGATGGCTGGTAATGTTGATTTCTTAGGACAAGAAATTTCTAAAGTATTAGTTAAACGTAGAGAAGCCGATAGTCTTACTACTGATTGGTTGACATTGTATTCTGTTGATATTGACAACAAGGTTGGTAATTTAAACTTTACAGTAACCGATCATTATAATAAAGCGAACACAAATTACATATATGCTCTTGTGCCGTTGATGTTACAGGAGCAAGGTGGTGTTACTATCGAAGTAGAAGGGGCACCGATAGAATCTAATGTTATACTATCTCAATTCGATGGTGTATTTATATGCGATATGGAGAATATTTATAAGCTTTATGCCGATGTTGAATATGATACAATGACGGTAAATCAACAAGCTGAAGCTCATGTAACATTAGGGAATAAATATCCTATAGTTGTATCAAATTCACAGAGCAGATACAGAACGAGTGGAGTGACTGCAACAGTGCTTACACCATCATATCTTAACGACAGAATTTTAGATAGAGGTGAAATGGTTGAATATAGAGAAATTCTTGAAAACTTTTTTGCCAATAATAAACCGAAAATTCTTAAAGACTGGAATGGCAATGTATGGATGATAATGTTTACCGAGGAAATAGATATTAGTTTTGATAATTCATGGACACAAGGTATTGCATCTATCAGCGGTTCATGGACTGAAATTGGTGACGCTAACGATACAAACGCTTTGGCTTATGCAGGATTGACTAATATTGTAAATGTAGGAGGTATGTAATTATGCCGGACTCTAAACAGATTTTATCATCGTTACAACCTGTACGTAATATATCATTAAAAGTCAATGTATTAGATTATGATTATAATATCATAGATGAAATTAGTGGACTTGCTTTGTCTGCGTCATTGAGCATTGATGCAGACTCAGATATTAGACGCACGATTAACATAGAAATGGTGGTATCTACAGGATATACACTCACAACAAGTATAGGGGGTAACATAGGTTTATATTGGCGAGCTGGTAATCCATACTGGTTTGATAAATATATTCAGATATATGTAGGCACTGAGAATATACTAACAGGTGAGATTGACTGGGTGAATCAAGGTATATATCTTATAAATACACCAACCATTAATTATGACGCTACAACACGCTCATTATCATTTGAAGGTGTTGATTTAATGTCTAAGCTAACTGGATTAAGAAATGGTTATATTGAGGGTATAGCATATCAATATCCGAGTGGGAGTGCAATAGTTGATGTTATACGTGCAATACTTAAGCAACAAGGATTTACTAAAGCAATTATACAAACACCACCTGTGGCTGAATTACCGTATGATATTAATATAGATATTGGTAGTACAGCTTATGACGCATTATCTCAAATTAGAGATATTAACCCTAATTGGGAGATGTTTTTTGATGTTGATGGTGTGTTTTATTTTCAACAAATACCAAGCGGTACTCCTACAGAAGTACCTATGGTAAACGATGAGATATGGGAGCCAGTAGTCATATCATATGATCTTGAAACAAATTTTGAAGACGTTAAAAATTATATTGATGTAGTAGGACGGTTTTTAGAAGTTGATGAAGTTGCTCAGAACTTACCTGAATATGATGAAGATGGTAGTGTAGTAAGCACTGATTTTAATGGTCATTTGCAATTGAGCAGACCTTTATCATATTATTTTAGTTCATCAAGTGATACACCTATTACATGGAGATTTGCATTCGTCTTAGGCGATATATCGCAAAACCCTGTAATAACCAATGTTTTAACTGGTGGTGTTGATATAGTTGATAAAGATGGTCAAAGAGTAACATATTTTGATGAACATGATATTACAGGGGGATATTATTATAACCAATCATATGTATTTCAACTTAAATTCAGTGCTACAGGATTAGTCTCAAAAGAGTGGAAAGGTTATCAACAACCACGAGCAATAGCATTTGAAAGCAATCCTGAATCCCCATTTTATGTAGGAGATATTACAGAACATCAATCAAATGGTAAGGATGTAAATTTTGTAAAAGGCAATCCTACATATATAGAAGAAATCAATTTTACACCAAGCCAACATACAATAGATATTAGACCATATATATCTAAAGCAACATTTGATGCCGCTGCTGAGGGCACGCAATGGATGTTTAAGGTAAACACTACAGGTAAAGTAACCACTATATCAGCTAAAGAAAATTGGACGGGGCAAAATATAAGTCATGGTGTTAAGCTTTATAATGATTCAACATTAAACAATCAGATATATCTTGATTTTAAAGGTTCATATCTTATAGCTTTGCAGAAGCAAGGCGATTGGTTTGGTGGTGTAACTACATATTATAATATACCTGCATCAAATATTCTATCACCATCATTAAGAATATATAGTTTGCCAAAATTTTCAAAGCAAGTACGTGGTGTGTGTAGTGGTGATGAATATGACAATATATTTTCAGATGAACAAGCAGTAGAACGGGCTAAATATGAACTTTATTTAAAGGCTCGTAGGCATGATACGATAACGCTAACATGTGTTCCTTTATATTGGCTAGATGTTAATCAGTTAGTATCATATACATTGCCGAACAATACAACAGGCGAAACAGATTACTGGATAATCAAATCTGTATCGACAGATTTTAATGTGTCTGGAACACAAACAGTAACAATGATGCGTTATTATCCTTTATATGAATTTTAAGGAGTGATAGATAGTGAGTAAAACATTTCCGCAATATCCTGCAACGTCATTTCCTGATACTTTTCAACCCTTAAAAAGATATCAAGATGTAACGCAGGCAGACTTAAATGCGTATAATGAATATAAAAATTACATAAATAATAATAATCTTAATGGAGCGAAAGCTGCATTACAAAAAATTGAAAATTATGACAATAAAACATTGACCGCTGCTGAAATAAATACTTTAGTAGATACAGTACAAGCTCTTCAATCATATATGAATGAAGATACATGGCAATCTATAGTTAATAATAAACAACAAGAATGGGAAAATATCATTAATCAGTTTAGTTATATCGGTCAATGGAGTAGTGCTACGCAATACAAAAAGTGGAACATGATATCATATGCCGAACCAGAAGAAACGGTAGGTGTAGATACTGGCACATATTTATACATTGCGACGAGAGCCCATTCGGGAGTAAACCCATTTGATAACTACCAAGTTGCAGACCCTACATGGCTTAGACTTACCATCAAAGGAGCACAAGGAGATAGTGGGTATAATGGTGGATTTAGAGGAATATGGGATAATGGAATAACATATAACCAAAACGATATTGTAGTGTATAACAATGCGTGGTATGTAAACGTTAGCGATACAAATCTCAATCATACACCTTCTAAAAATTCGTCATACTGGAGTCTATTATTTGAGATAAAATCAAAGCAATACCCCATTCAGTCAACACAACCGACAGATCAACCTTCAGGTGAACTTTGGTTCCAGGTGTTATCATAATGGCTGTGTATAAAGTACAAGACCCAAAATTAGGTCAAAAAAATTTAATAGCTAATTATAAAGCACAGTTTCAAACCAATATTACACAAGCACAAAACTTAGTGGCTGATAATAATGATATTATATTAAAATCCGATGTATTAAATGAAATCGGTATTATTGTTGGTTCTGATGGTAATAATATGGGGATGCAAGCCGATTGGTTTACAAATGTTATTGATGAGTTACAAATAGATCAAGATATTTTTACACAATGGGTTAATAATCTTATGGCACCTCGTAATAATTACAATAATACACAAAGCTATGTAAAAAACAACGTAGTTTATGATAGCACTACTAAAAATTTTTATTTATGCATAAAAGATGCACCTGTAGGTACTGTATTAACAAATACAAATTATTGGTTAGAACTACCAATAGTAGGTGATAAAGGCGCTGTTGGATTAGGTGTTCGTTGGAAAAATGAATGGTATAGCGGAGGCACTTATTATCAATATGATATGGTAAAAGTTATTGATGGAGGCAATACATACCTTTATGTTGCTTCTGTTGACATTACCGACAAAACTACGATACCATCTCAAAATTCCGAATGGATATTAGCAGGAGTTCAAAGTGACGCAACATTACATTATGTATCTTCTGTGTCCGAAATGGTAGATGGTGTAAATATATTGGATAATGGAAATAATACATGTACTTTTGGTGAATATGCTGATAACACATTCACATCATGGAATATATGCACACCTTATAATAATGTGATATTAAGTAAAAAAACAGGGTATTATATAAATGGAGATATAGATTATAAATCAGCATTAACGTTAATGCGTAAAAATAATAATCTGTAGTAAAGGAGATAAAATGGCGAATAAAAATATTACATTAAATGTAAAAGAAAATAACACATATAAAAGTATATATCCAACATCTGATGGTTCTTTAATACGCACTGATTCAAGTAGTGATTTAGCTACAACCATTAACCAGATGTATGATGATTATTGCATTCCACCAAATGAAAAAGCATGGAAAGATATACCGACTGCGCCATCAGGAGCAAGTAGTATTGACAGCGACTATAATATAGTTGCATGTACCGACACACGGAGGAATAGACTCTATTACAGTTTTAATGGTGGTAAGACATTTTCATCTAATGCTATGACGGATATTATAGTAAAGATTTCCGTATTATTTAAAGGAACGAATAATTTCTGCGTGGGTGGATATAATGTGTCGAGTAAGAAGATTATCCAATTTACCTTTGATACAAAAAAATCGATTACATATAGTTTAACTATCACACAAAGTTTCATTGATTCTGTAAAAAAAGATGGAGTAATTTATTATGTAATATTAGAAGATAACAAATATTACTTCTATGAACTTTATGACGATAATGGTACGGTAAAATTTGAGAAACGTGGGGCAACAAAGGGGTATACATTACATTTGCCCGATGGTTATTCAGCACAAAAGGTGATTTATTCTGATAGACTTAACTATTTCTGTGTAATAGAAACAAATAGTAGTAAATCATCCTATGTTAATTTTATTCCTGCTCTACGTACTACTTATGATTTTGCTTTTCAATTTTCAGACACATGGTTTGTACAAGATGTAATAGATTCACCTTATGGAGTTGTTACATTAAGCACAAACGTAAATAACTCTGATTATAGTATGTTGAGATTTTATTACAAATATACACAATATGATGCAGCTGTAAGTACAAGTTCAAGATATGCAGTATATATCCCAAAACTTGCAGATATTACAGGATGTACTGTTATATATAGTAATGGAAAATTTATTATATCATCAAACATTGTAACTGCCGTATATAAGATGGAGGACATTGTTGGCTATCCTGAGCAGTATCCTACGATTACAGATAAAGTTACTAATTTAGGTGTCGTAAAAGATTATTGTACTGTTGCTAACGGTGTAATAGCGTGTTTTGATGATAGTGTAAAGTTTAATCAAACAACGTCAAACAAATAGAAAGGAGGGGTAAAATATGGCTAAAGATATATACATACGTAATGGCAATGATTATTTAGATGTACAAGAACGAGCGTCAGGTGTGAGTTTTACTCCGACTTCATATTTAACGTCTAATAATTGTCAAGATGTATTTTATGAAATACAAGATACAATTGACTGTAACGGAAAATTGTTTAAAAAAAATGTATTAAATTCATCTATCACCGGGGACATTTTAAAAATAATACGCTATATGGATTTTCTATTCGTGTTTAAACATGAATCAGTAAATAGTGTTACATATATAAATGTAAGCGTATATGATATTAATGGAAAAATACTGATCAATCCTTATCGCCTTATGGCATATCCAGCATTTCTTTACGATGTTTGTATAAATAGAGATGAACTATGTATACTTTTCAAAGATTTAACGGATGATCAAGCTTATTCTCGGGCATATTGGATGAAGACATATGTGGATTTAGCCACCAATATGCCACAAATAACTATTTCTAAAGAATATACTTCGTATGAAATACTCGCTCCTAATAGTATTAATTTATTAAAATATTTAGGCGGTAATATTTTTACTTATGCTCGTGGTAGAGACAGTGCACATTTGTATACGCAATCTGCAGGGTATAGATATGGCACTAAAATTGAAATAAATGATCCTAACGGAGTTTTAACAAACAGTATAAATATGTATCGTGTTTGTGGTAATATTTTCATTGTAATATACGGTAGTAATTATATATTAGCTACAGTTCAAAACGGTATGATTACCGCAAAAGGAACACCACAAAATTATACTAAAAATTTTGTAGGACACGGATTGTCACCTGTAGATGGGTGTTATTATTACAATGATGGTAACACACTTTATAAAACTACTATCGACCCATTTAATCCATCAATAGTTACAAATATACTTGATATAAAACATGTTGATTTTGTAAATAATATGAATATGTGGTCGTTTGATACATATGTTTATTGTCGAAAAGGCACAAAAACGATTACAACAAAACGTCAAGATACATTAGGTAATATTGATAAATTTCAATATGGTTATATTGATAATCAATATCCTGATGGTAGGTTTATGTGTATAGGTGGAACTGGTACGGGTACTTCTATATACGAAACAAGTCCATACATAAAGGGGTATGGGGTATCATAAAAAATAGGGGAACAAATTATTCCCCTATTTTTTACTTTATATTTCCTATAATAATGCTTCTATCGTACTTGGCAAACTAAAGAATAGTACGGCAATAATAACTCCTATCGTTCCTAATATCCAGTACATAGGACTGTATTCACGTATTCTATATTTTTTCATATATAACCTCCTATACGCCCAGTATATCATAAAGATAATCAGATTCTAATCCTAAATAATCCATAATAATCTCGTCTGTCCACATAAGACTGTCTATTTCGTCAAGTAAAGCATCTCGACATTCTGAAACAAGTTGTTTGGCTTTGTCATATGTTATGCCGTTTCTATCCATCAAAATCCTTATTACTCTATTTTCATTGTGATAACAATTCATATTTTATGACCTCCTATTGATATGATAATCATATCATAGATAATAGTTACTGTCAATAAAAAAAGAGTAAATTAATACTCTTTTTTCGGTTCAATACATGATTCGATAAATACATTATTCCTAATAGCATTATCATCATCAAGATCATATGTATTGACTATGTTTATTACACGATGTAAGGCATTATCATGTAAAGAATAATATTCGCCTATCATATCGACCGGAAACATAGATATCTTTTTATTGTCACCGTCATACACATTAACGTAACCTTTGAGCTCTAATTTCATTTATTATCAGTAGAACCAAAACCGCCATTACGAATAGCTGTTGAATGTGCTCCATCACATATGTAATAATCAACGATAACCCCCTGACAATATCCTTGTCCTTTTTTGATAATAACCGGCTCGTCAAATGGGTTGAACAGCTTTACCATGATATGCCCTTCATTATCGGATAAGAAATAATCTGCATCTATACAAGCAATTGTATTTGCCAATCTTATTCCGTATTTAAATCCTTGCCCTGAACGTGGAAATAGCATAAGTCCTTTATTGCCTCCCATAATAGGATCGGTAATAACCCATCTAACACCTGTAGGAATAAGCTGATATTTGTATGGTTCTAAACATATATCGCATGGTGCAAAGAAATCCATTCCCATAGAGTATTTAGTGCCTTGCTGTGGTAGTTTAAGGTCATTGTAGCATGATTCAATGATACTATTATCATTGACACCATTCCAATCATTGATCCATTGCTCAAAGCTTATTTTTTCAAACCTCATATTTCTTTCCAGCCTCCCCAGTTTCTAATATTATCAATATCTTCTTTTGACAGTTTAGCATTGCGTTTAGGGCATATATCAATAAGACAAGATATATCACTAATATTATCATTGAGTGGTAAAAATCTCATATATACATTATGTTTGTCGCAGAATCTTTTTACAACCTGTATCTTTTCTAAGAAATTTGTAATTGGGTCTTTACTATCTTCTTCGGGTGATATAAAGACTATCATTATTGAATTATCCATAGTTATTTTTTACCTTTCTTCTTATCTTTAGATTCAACCTTTTTCTCTGTTGAATAGACAAATTCTTCGAGCATTTTATGCGACTTTGTATTACCATATACTCTTTTAAGCATACACATAAGGAATCCAGTTTCTTTTGAGAATTTATCTTCTTTGTCGCATTTTGATATTATCTTTGTGCCATCATTGAATATGACAATGGTAGCAGGTGGATTGAATATAACCTGTGATGGACTATCGTAAAAATCTCTTGCGCTATCTTCAGCCATATGATCGATTACAATATCAGAAGCTATATCATCTATTATATCAAGTATAGTCGTATAGATCATTTTATTTCTTCTCTCCTTTCTTGGCTTCTCTCTGAATTTTTCTCAATTCTTCCTCTTTTGCCATACGATACTCTAACTTTGCCATTTTTGATTTGTGTTTCTGAAATTCTGTTTTCTTACTCATTGTTATCCTCCTTAAGTTCTATATAACCATACTTTAACATACTTAACTGAAACAATCGCCAAAAATCATTAAGTCTTTCATCATCAATATTGTTAATGATTTTTGCATCTAACATTGCTGCAATAGCACAACCTTCCGGTGATAATTTCCATTCATCGCACATATCCTTCCTCCTCGTTATTTCTATTATAGAAAACCTCATTATATGCGTCATATCGTGTTTGAATGTCTGTTGACTTAAATCGTTCGTCAAAATCCGACATGGTATTGAAAAAATTACATCCGTTTGGTTCGGGACAACCACATCTATACACACAATTAGGTACTAATACGTCAGCTATATATGGATCAATACCATGTAACGTATCTTTGAAATTTTCTGCGTATTGCCTTGTTTCGGGTGACGCTGTATAACAAAGACGTTTTCTCCAAGTATCTATCAAGTGTTGTATATTTGCTTCGCCTGTGAAGTTTTGTGGTTCTACTTGCGATAATTTTTCTCTTGGTACACCATTTCTATCTTCACGCTGACTTTTTATATAGCATTCCCATTTATGCCTGCACCAATGAACCGTTATCCAGTGGGGCATTTTCTCCCATATCCATTTGACGAATATGTTTCTTATAGGTGAATGTTCCGCTATAAGCATTGATTTTTTGAACGCTTCAGATGGCTCTTTATCAAGTGGTTCTTTGCCGACTGTGGAACGACAATCGTTAAGAACATCGCTCCATGTACCTTTGAATTTTAGGATTTTTGTTTTTATCACACATTACCTCCTTTGATTGCTATTTTACTCTCTGTAATCATCATATATTTCTATACAATATTTTACACCAGTGTCTTTAATCTCTTTAAAAGAATCGTTTAGGTTGCTAATTATGATGTCTTCGCTAACCTCACTTTGAAAGTTCAACAGGTCTTCAAGGGTATTTAGCTCGATAAACCACCAATTATTTTTGATGAACGCACCGTCATAAGGCGCATCAAATAACCATTGACTCGTTCTTTCTATTTTAAATATCATATACTACCTCCTTTAATTATGCCAATGAATGATACAGCCAAAGTCACCAGCTCTGTAAATATCATATTTACGATATCCTTCTGGTTTAAATCTATAATATGATTTTTCTTCATCATCATAAAGCCTTAACCATGTACGACCTGAAAATATTAAACCATAACATTCAGGTATTTTACATTCACCAAAGCATTCATAAGCCTCGTATCTGCCATCTGATCCAAAGAACATTTCTTTTGTCATATGTGGACTTCTTATAATTAAGCTACCAATATCACTACAGCCTATGTATATTTTTTCGAAATCTTTATAGCTTTTCATCTTACACCTCCTATAGAAAAATCTCTATGGTTAAAACCAAACAGATTAATTAGTCTGTTGTGATTAAGGTCTAATATAAACCTTAATGTTTTGGTGCTGCGAATAAACCTTATCTTTATCATAAATGCACTATCATTCGCACCACCAATGGTAAAATTCCATCCGTTGTAATGTTTCATAAATTTCATTTCATATCCTCCTGTATTTCTGTTGATATGACTATTATAAACTATAAATGAAATGTTGTCAATAAAAAATAGGGATTTTTATATCCCTATTTAATAGTTACATGTGTTTAACTCGCATTTCGGTTTCATGTTGTTTACCTAAATTAAAAGCAGTTTTGTAGTTCCCAGTTAAGTAGCCTGTCACACGTCTTAATTGTTGTATATTTTTACTACCACACACCGGACAGGAATTATTAAATTCGTCACAATATCCACAATCAAGACAGGTATCATTCGGAACATTTATTGCAAAATACGGAATATCTTTATCCATAGCATAATTTACTAATGATTCTAATGCATCAAGATTATTTCTTGCACTACTACTTAACTCTGTGTAAACAATACATCCTGCCGAAGAATATTTTGCAAGTTCTGCTTCTATATTAATTTTTTCTACAGCAGTGATTTCTTTCCATACTGGAACATGAGTCGAGTTTGTAAAGAAATCGTTTTCTGAAACATTAGGAATTATTCCATATTTTTCTCTAAATTTTTTCATTGAGGTATAGCATAAATTTTCTGCCGGAGAAAAATATACACCAATGTTCAATTTATATTCTTCTTTAAATTCTTTACATCTGTCAGCGAATAATTTTTCAATTTGCTTTGCAAGTTCTAATCCTCTTGGTTCTGTATGGTCACAACCAATAAGAATCTGTAAAGTTTCTGCCAATCCTATTTGTCCTAATGCTAAAGTTCCATGTTTTAAAGCCGAACGTATCCCCTCTTCGGGAATATACCCGGTCATTACATTATTTTCATACATAAATTTAGCTGAATCAGATGATTGCTTACATATGTATTCAAATCGCTCAATGAGCATGTCTTTAGCTTCGTAAATCTTTTTATCAAGATATGCAATAAAATTATCTACAACATGAGATTCATTTTCATTAACAACCTCTATGCCATACTTATCAATCATATCCGTTTTGACTTCCATAGCTAAAGTTGGCAATATGATTGTAACAGGACAAATATTACCTCTACCATCTTTTAGTTGTTCTAATCCATTTATATCATATCCATTGTATGTTCTGCACGTTTTACCCTATGTCACCATAGGCACTGACTATATCTTTGTTTTTATATTTTATAAAAACATCCTTACGCTTCCAACAAGTGCTTATCTCTTGTCGTACCAACGATTCATCCTACCGTTGCCGAGTTATTCCCTCGAAAATAGTCGATACATTTTACTCATCATAATAAAAATTATAATTTGTCCAATTATTGCGTTGTTTTGTAAGAAATAATTTTATTCGGTGTCTGTCTACACCTGTAAAATTCTCACAACTTCGCATACTTTTAAATTTATATTGTTTTTTTGTTGTTTTATCTTCGGCAATCACCCAAATACCTCTGCCCTTATGAGGATTTTTATAAGTATTTTCTTTGTATGCTTTTTTTATATTTTGGGAATGAGTAACCGCTTGAAGGTTATTTAATTTATTATTACTTTTATTTCCGTCAATATGATCGACAACTTTACAATTATTTAAAAATGCTTCTGCCATTAAACGATGTACACGTTTACGATATTTCTTGCCTTTAAATTTTAATGTGATATGTTCATACATATCTGTTCCAGTATAAGAAGCTATAATTTTTCTTGTTTTAAAATTTATCACTTCAGCATTTTTGTTGATACCAAAGCGCCCTTCGGTTGATTTTAACGGAACAAACTCCATATTATTCCTCCTTTCTTATTTTTGATGAGTCTTAACACGGTCTCAACTCTTTAATTCGAGTCCTAACCGTTAGCATATTAAAAAATACACACCCCTAAGCAAGGTTCATAAGGATTTTACATGAGCTACATTTACACTTACCCATGGTTGATGTATAAGTACGTGGATCATTTTTGTCATATCCAGCATTAATACTCCAATCAACATTTACATAGTTTGGATATAATCTTTTAGATGTAGATTCTAATGCAAGTTTAAACAAGTCATAATTCGGCTCACCCGGTTTTCTATTTACTCCTTTCATGCACTGAAATATTCCACAAGGAAAAATGCTTGTTTTATGCAATTTACCAATTCCTTCTATAGAAACTTCAAGTAATGCTTTAGTTATCATTCGTCCCTCAGTTAAGGTGCAAGTTCCATAATTAACTGAGGTGAAAGGCAACTGATTCCCCGATCTCGATTGAAGCGTATTAAGGTTATGATACATACCTTCAACTGCTTGTTTTATTTCTCGTTTAGTCATATCTTTAGCATATCCATAAGCCTCTGGATGAATTTTATACTCATCATCCTCAATACCTGCATCATTTGGAATATGATCAAATAGCTCTTTGTTATTAATTTTATTTATATATTTTAATCCATCAATATAGTGTTTCCTAAAACTTTTTCTTACATATGGAACCATCGTCCAATCCAGATGCGTTGCAGCTACACCACCAAATTGTTGCAAAGACTGCAACTGAAATATGACAGCCACAAGTTGAAAGGCGGTACTTACTGATTGTGCTGGACGCACATCCGTCTGTCGTGTGTTAAATCCGTTGGCTAATAAATCATCAAACGGAATTGACAAACAGTTATGATTGCCTATGGCATAATGGTCTAAATCATGGATATAGATTTCATTATTCTCATGATTTTTTCTTGCCATATCAGACATACAATATTTTAAGGCATAAGATTTCATCATAGTATTAGCCGCTTCGCCAATTCTTCCACCGAATGATTTTTCATCCATATTAGCGTTTTGATTTTGTACATCAGAGGCATTTAACTTAGCCCATATTTCTTTAAATAAATGACTATTTCTCTCTCTCTCTTTATCTCTAAAGAAACGATATTCTATATAAGCCTTTGCTACATCTTTTCTTTTTGAAGACATAAGTTTTTTTTCAACAAGGTTTTGGATGTCATCTATTGTCAAATCATTTTCTGTATAATTTTCTATTTCATCTGATATCTTGTCTGCAATAACAGATGATTCGCTTGTTATATTATTATCCACTTCTTGAAATGCTTTCAATACAGCGTCACGAATTTTTGTTTTATCAAACAAAACAACCCTGCCATCTCTTTTAATTACGTTCAAATAATCATTCCTCCTTTATAATCAGTCATTCAAGAATTCCTTTAGTCTTGTATTTCTATTATCATCACCAAGCGTATTGACAGCGTACATCATTGTATCAATATCACCCACCTCAATAAGTTTTTTACTCATTCTTGTTTGTGCCGTATACAATAACTGTTTATTCCATGACCTTTGATGTTCAGGTATGATAACATTAATTACATATTTTGATTGTGATCCTTGATATTTATATGGATTACTTGCATAAGCTAATATCAGATTACTAATATCATTACCACTAAATATAAATACTTCACCGTCAATATCAACTTCAACAACTTTTGTTTTAAGTACATCATCATAAGGAATAACTTTTAATACTTCACCAACCTGACCATTGTATACAGCAGATTTTTTAGCGTCTTCTATTGTTAAATCGTTCCACGATATATCTTCATATCCCTTTTTAGTTAAGATAGAGTAATTATTTTTTATATTCATTACTAAATCACCTTTATGTAATAAATATTCAATGTTTCGATATTTACATTTAACCACATCCGTTACACTATCTACTGGATTTATACGCTCCTGTATCATATTGTTTACAACCAGTGTGCCACAATTACCGATATTGTATGGTATTAACATACATATATCCCTATGACTTATACCTTGATTCAAACAGTTCATATAAATATTTATGAGCTGGTCTAAATCTTGATACTCCATAAAATGATAATCATTATTAGTGCCTAATTTAAGCTCTTTTTTTAAGGCTATTTGAGCCATTTGAGCCTTATTAAAGTACCATTTTCTATCTCTTGTCAAAGCGGAAACATAACTTGCACCTCCTTCTTTAAATCTAAAACACTTAGTTAATGTTGCTATAGGAATTCTTTTAGACTCAATCATGTCTTTCATCACTCGACCCAGACCGATAGATGGTATTTGTTCTGAATCACCTATGAACACCAACCTTGTTTCATGTGATATACTACTAAATAGCATGTTTAGTAAATCTATACTCATCATTGAAAATTCATCAACGATAACTATATCTGAATCAATATGATTATCATTCATACAGGCACGATGTACTGTTGAACATCGTCTACCGGTCTGTTCAAAGAATCTTGCTCCTGCTTTGCCGGTAGGTGCAAGTATAGTATATGTTACACCATAATCTTCAATCATCTGCAATAAAGCCATCATAGATGATGTTTTTCCAGTACCGCTATATCCTTGCAAGATCATTACTTTGTTTTCGCAAAATGTTTTTAAGGCATTAAGCTGTTCACCGGTAAGTTCGCCGTCTTTCATATGATTGTATTTTTGCCAGTTCCAGTTATATCTCTTGTTACTTTTAAGTGAGGTTTTAAGAAAATCTGCTATTTTCTTTTCGGCATAATACGTTGATGTTCGCTGAAGCAAATTTTTGTCTTCTTCATACATTAATATATCTGACTCGATACAAACATCTTTCATCCGACTTACAACATCACTATCAACTTTATATATAACTTGTGCGATTTCGCTTGCATCAAACCATGTAGAGCAAGTTCGCCCCTCCATGGTTCTGAGTACCCATTCTATCATATACTCGATACGTGTAAATGATAATTTCAATTCAGGTTTATGTTTTATTATAGCTATATCTGTATTTGCGAAACTCTTATTACATATATCATATAGATTTTTATATGGATTGGTTTCAATCTCTGTGACTGTTTTATCCATATCATAATCGTATATACTTAATAATTCTTTACAGTCCTGGTTAGACAGATCAATCCACTTTATTTTATTTTTTAATAAGAAATAATTAAAGTATTTCTTTACCTTATCTATATACTGTTCAAATCGTGTCTGTCCAACATTAGGAATTTTGTTTATATCAATTTTATTCTGCTTGCCCGACAATACAAGACGTATAAAATTCGGATATGCATCATGTATATTTGAAGCTTGTAATGGTGTGGTTATTTCTTCAAGTAGTTGTAACTCCATATCATCTGTAATATCTGTTACCGACTCAAATTCTAACGAAGGTATTGATATCAAGCGATATTGTAAACCACGTTTAGACTGTTCTGCTTCGACTTCTACTTTATAATTTCTGTTCTCCTGCAACCTTAAAGAATAATCGATTACAGTGAAATTGTGATATGTAGGATGCAACACCAACTCAGAAGGGTAATCTCCGATTGGTATACACCCTAAGACTTGGAAGTTATCGTTTGCATGAACAAGTTTTTTTACTTTTATTTCTAAAATCATTTTTATATCCTTTCGTTTTATGATAATTTTATCAACAAATATATCAAAAGTCAATGATTATTTTACAATCGAATACCCTTTTACTATGTTTTCATATTCTCCTGTTCTTGCAAATATTTTTTTACCATCTTCATCTTCACCCACAACTTTCATTTTTTCTTTTGATTTGAATATTGCTTTAATGATATTTCCTTTGATACATGGCAACCGCTTAAACCACGTTTTATCACACTTATATCGTTTTGATATCCCACTTGATAATTGATATAGAGATAACCATATTCTTCCCCATTTGTCCTCATTTACGTCCTGTACGTAGTATTCTAATGGTGATATATTATTGCTTGCAATATCCGCATACCCTAAATGTGTTATTTGATTCTTTATCAGTGTAACAGTATCTTCAACTTGTTTAGGTAATATGTTGTAAATATCTTTCACAATTCCTTTGTTGTCTATATCTTTAAACTGTTTTTCTAATTCTTTTCCAGCATTTTTACGGATAATTTCAATCAACCATTCATCTGTCAAGGTCTCTCTCTTGATAGTCTTACACTTTTTATACTTGTTAAACCAATGTAGAATCGATTTAAGTTCAGGTATTGTACCAAACGTATCAAAAAATCCTATATTAAGTAATATATCTAATGACTTTTTGTTGATCTTTTTATTATCGATTTTGCACTCCTCAGTAAGAAACAACATATCAACAAATGTTTTGGGATTTTTATCGGCAATATCAAGCATTATATCCGCTGCTATTAATTGCATATCTTTTATTGAACCGAGTCCTTTGTATATTGTATTTGATTCTTTGTCGCACATATATTCGTTATGAGCATAGCCAAATTTTGGTGCTTTGATTTTAATGCCTTTTTGATTAGCCAATTCTGTGCCGTTCAATGTATCTTCATCGGTATTTGCATTATTCAAAAATGATGTTAAAAATTCAAGTGGGTAATAATATCTAAGCCAACCAAGAATATACCCTATCATAGAATATGCTGTTGCGTGATTACGCCCAAACATGTATGAACTTGCGTCTTCTATAATTTGTAAAAACTCTTTTGCTTCTTGTTCTGCTATATCTCGTGGTTTATCACTTTTATTACAATATCCCTCTAAAATTTGTGGCAATGCCTTTTGTAGTCTATCTATTTGCTTACGTCCTATAGCACGTCTTACATTATCTGCTTCTGATCCACTCATACCACATATTTCAACAAGGAACCTCAAGACATCCTCCTGATATACCAAAAAGCCATTGTTATCCTTTAACAGTTCGTCAATTAATATTGATGGATTTTTATTTAACTCATGATTCAGCAATCTATCACGATAAGATTCGCCGGACGGTCTGATAGCCGCTGTAACAATAGTCATATCATCCAGTTTATGTGGCTGAAATTTCTTTAATGATTCAAAGGCGAATTTTGATTCAAATTGAAATATACCTACGGGAGATGTTATTATATCTTGCCATACAGCTTCATCACACCAATTAATTTTATATGATTGTGGATATGGAATACCTGCATATTTACAAGCGTCACGAATAATCTTAATATTTACCAATGAAAGAATATCAAATTTTACGAGATTGATTTCGTGACACTCTTCCATATTAATAGGCAGTACAACCTGACCTTTTTCATTTAACGAACCACCATAATTATCTATTAAATTAATGGGGCTTGCTATAATTCCGGCAGGGTGAAAACTTTCTGACACAACGACATTTAACATGCCATCAAAATAATAAAATATATCAGGATATTTTTGTCTTGTTTCATCGTGATTTTGTTCGTATTCTTTTTTTATTTTACTAATATTATCTAAATTATATGGTGAATCAGATACCTTATCTTTTATCTTATATCCATGTTCGATCTTCCATTTATTATCTAATCCTCTACCAATTTCATCGAGCACACCTTTTTCCTTTATTGTTCCATTAGAAAACACATATCCAGTATATTCCAAACCGAAGCGGTCTATTATGTATTGGAACACCTTATCTCTATCATCAGGAGCGAAATCACAGTCGATATCACCTAATTCAACACGATATTCATTACAAAATCTCGCAAACATAGTATTCCATACAACAGGGTCTACGTCAGTTATATCACCTATATAAGCTACCGTGGAGCCATTTACCGATCCTCTGCCTGCTCCTACTGGTATATTATTTTCTTTGCACCATGATATCAATTCAGACATAAATAATATGAAACCACACATACCAAGCTTTTTAAACACACGCATTTCTTCTTTTATATTTATTGTATACTGTTGTGCTTTTTCTTTTATTATCGCCTCTTTTAATACCTTCTCTTTATATTTTGCCCTGAGCCTGTTCCATAAAATATCTTCATCTTTATCTCCATATAAAGGTGGATATTTGAAAGATTTATCCAATTCAAATGACTCAATAGAATCAGCGATTTTATTTGTATTTTCTATAGCTTCTAACCATACTTTTTCAGGTAAATATTGATTTTGACCACTCATCATATTACATAATTCATCATAATTTTTATATGATAAATCAAAAGTATCTTCGTTTTGGAAAACTATATTCTTTGCATATTGTAATATTGTCCTGCACTCATTTTTATACTTAGATATACCGTGTGTATCAGTTCCCATAACTAAAGGTATACCAGTCTTTTGAGATAGTTCATATAAAAATAAATTATATTCTTTTTGTTCTGCAAAATCATGTGGTTGAATTTCATAATAATCATAAGCGTATAACAATTTCTCAAACGTTTTATCATTTGTTTTACGATAGTGATTTAATGGACTTGCTAAACAGGCACTTATTTTTATTATATTATCACTAATATTTAGAAATTCATCAAAAGTGATACGTGGGCTATAATAAAAATGATTCTTCATTTTAGAAGTGTAAAAAAGCCTATTAAGCTCTTTTACACCTTCATAATTTTTGGCAAGTAATATCGTATGATAATTGTCACGTTTTTTAATTTGTTCTCCGTCCTCGTTTAGCCAATACAATCTCTCTGTTAGATAACACTCTATGCCATGAATGTATTTTATACCTATGGAATCACAATACATTTTCTTTTCAACCCATATATTTATATTGCCATGTTCTGTATATGCTATTGCAGTTTGCCCTAATTTCTTAGCTTTATTGGCATAATCTCTATGATTAGTTGTGCTATCAAGCAGAGATTGTTCTGTATGGCAATGCAACACCGTATAATTATCAGTCATTTATTCCTCCTGTAATATGTTATAATTACGTTGTAATAATAATTATATATAAATCATCCTCTTCTATATAATCAATATCTATATTTACATTAATATTATCACCTGTTATATCTTTATATCTATCTAATAGTACGTATAATACATATGCAAGAGTTTTACTTTCTTCGCCATGTATACATCTCCCACGGATATGAGATGGTTTATCAGAATCAGGATGATTTTTACAGTCATAATAAAATATTGTATCATATATTCTATTAAAAGATAAATCGTCATATGTTGCTTCTAAAAGCCTATCTGTATTAGTTCTGTCGTAAATATATACTGCCATTTGTACACCACCTTTAAATATATTTAACTATGATCCCACCGATGTTATTTGTTATACCAGCAAATAACATTAATAAACCAAATAATATTATTTGCTGACTGAATAACATGCCTAATATTAAACAGACTGCGCTTACACCTATACATGTTACACCTATCCAAAACATCATATTTTCTGTTATAATATTTTTTATACAAAGAATGTATATATCTAAAAATATTACAAATAACACTCCAAAAATTATACTGCTATCATTATCACTTATTACAATTATATACGACATTCCCATAATTGTTAGTATGCAAACAATAAAATATATAATTGTTCTTACTTTTTCTTTCAAAGTTTTATATCCTTTCTAATGCTTTTTCAAAAGCACCTATTCCACTAAATAAACTGATTACATTCATATCTTGTTTGAAATCGTTTGGATATAATACTATTAAGCATTTATATATTTCTTCTAATACATTAACTACAATTGAGTTTCCAGCCTGTTTGATAAGCTGTGTATTAGACATTTTTCTATTGCCTATATCAACATTTGCAGCTTTATCAAAATCTTTATCATCAAACCCCATCAATCTCCAACATTCTCTCGGTGTAAGTCTTCGAATATCTCCATATTGTACAATAGCTTGATTACACGATGTTGTTAAAGTATTCACTCTTTGATTGCCGACCCTACCCCTTCTTGTCTTGCTATTTGGCTGTTCAAGATTAATAGAATCACCCTCGTTTGCCATATCATATCCTTTCTTTGTTGCCTGCTTGACTAAATACAACCCAGTTTTAGCACCTCTGCCACCACTCATAGCACTCTGCATAACAGCCACATTATCCTCGTACACTCTGTTAGCTTGGCTATTAGTGTTTATGTAACCGATCTGATTAAGTTGTTTTTGATTAATAAAACTGTCATTTGGTCTTTGTCTTGTCATTATAGTATGTACATACCCATTTATATCTATAGTGCCTTTTTGTTCGTTTCGTTTGCGATGCTCTATAAATCCGTCTAATGTTTTATCAGATAAGAAGTATTTTTTATCAACCTCTTGTTCTAACAATGTGTATAATGGTCTTGTAAATTCTAATGGTTCTGGATACAAATTGTTCTTATAATACTTATTATCGGTATAATTAACTTTGTATTCAGGGTTATTATCTATATCTTCTCTGATAGATATAGCATATATACGTTGTCTATGCTGGGGAATATTGTAATCTAAAGCATTTAAGACCTTATAATAAGTATTATATCCACTATTTTTTAATTCAGTCATATAGTCATTAAATACAGGTCTGTGTTTTTTGCTCAAAACATTTTTAACATTTTCCCATATAACAAATTTAGGTCTACAATGTTTGATTATTTCAACTGAGTTCCATAAAAGGCTTGATCTTGTGCCACTATTTTTTACACCACCCTCCTGTTTTCCGGAAATGCTAAAAGATTGACAGGGCGATCCATGTGTAATCAAGTCAATATTAGTAGGTAAACTCCCAATGTCAACCTGAGTAATATCGCCTAAATTCAATTCCTCATCAACACCATGTATCGCACAATAGCTTTTAGTTGCATATTTATCGTTTTCGCAAAAATTAATTAAATTGTAATTCATAATTAAATCTCCTTATTATAATATAGCATTATGATATTATAATGCTATATTTTTGTCAAGTAATAATATCTACTCGTTTCTTTCCTTTTCTGCCATCCATAACAATCTTTTATAAAGATTTCTACATACATATGACGATAATGGACAATTGCTACAACTATCATATTCTTTTATATGTCTATGGCATATCTCCTGTCTTGATAACTCTATTACCGCAAAAAGTTCATAGATCGATAAGTTAGTCATGTCAGTTTTTATTTTACCAACATTCATAAGCTATATAATACCCTTCCTCTGAATATTTCTTGAACCATTCAAATTTACTTCTTAGATTTAATAAATCTACTTTTTGATTTTTTAATATTTCATTGCAATATTTTAACATGTCATTAGGCTCAATTAAATCCAAACAAAAATCCGTTGAATTTATAAAACTACAACCAGGAATCATAGGAAATGCTTTATTTGTAATTGAAAAGAATAAATTTTGAACCAATATTGCATTTCTGGCACTATGCGATGTGCTGTTGCATTCGATTAATCGGAAATCATAATAGCCATCAAAATAAACATCTTTATATTCCGATATTTTATAGTCCTTAAACCAATATAATGCTATCCCCACGTTATACCTCTTTTCGTATCACCTGAAACATATCATCTACATTATCTAATAAATCATGTTTTTCATCATCACTTGTCATTGAATTTTTAGCAAATTTCTTTTCTACAAGGTCAACGAAAAATGTATAATTTCCGTCACTCCCCATATAAAACTCATTCCATTCATCATCAGTAAGATTAAGAAATCTTTTTACATTAAGTTGCTCTAGAGCTAAATTGTCAAACGATATTACATTAAACCAGTTACCATCAACCATTCTTTTTAACCATGCTTTTAAGATTGTCATGTCAGAGCCTATGTTATAATTTTCTTCATAAAATTTTTTGCCCCTGCCAATATCTTTATATCCTAATATTAGTATCTTCAAATCATTAAAAGCTAATAATCTATAATCATTGATGTTAGTAACTCCTGCGATAGTATGTATTACAGCATTAGGATACTGTTTCACAAGTTTTATAAACTCATATGTGGGTTTAACTAATGATACACCTAAACCATGAATTAATTTTGACGAATAAAGCTTTTTTATCATATCCTGTTTTGCTTCAAAATGTTTCTGATTTACCGTCATATTAACTATGATATTTTTCTTTTTCATCTTTTCAAGGAACGGTATTAAATCAGGGTGAGTTAAATCATTTCCATTTATTGCAAGCTCTGTCCACTCATGTAATGTATCTAAAAATTTAGGATTCATAATATCGCCATGTTTGCCGTCAGGTGTACAATTCATATAACACCATTCACAACCACCATCACAAACTGTGCTGATAGTTACATCGCAATTTTCAGCAAAAGCAGGTGTTAAGTTATCTAAATCATTCTCTCTGATTTTAGTGCCGTTATCGAGATTTATACTTACAGTATAATTTCCATTCTTATATCTTTTCCAATTGTTCATTAATCTACTCCTTAATTTCCTTTATAAAACCAATTGTAGTTATCCTTCTCTATATAATATTGTTCCTTATCTGTCTCATTATTCCGCTCCTTTGTAATCTTTGTCTGTTGGATATTCGGATTCAATCATATCCATATTAATCAACCCTGTATTTTTTATATCTTGCCAATATCCACACTCATCACCGTCTTGAACAACGATATATTTTTTATTAGTTAAAAATTCTTCAAGTGTGATATTATTCTTTTTTAAGAATCCACTCAAAATATCTTCATCTACAGCACCAGTGGCTATCGTATCATATGACCAATAATTAGAATCGTCAGGCGACCAAAAATCAAGCCTTAAACCCCATTTTTCTTCTCTTTCGAGAATAAACCTTTCCATTTCTTCTTTTGTTTTACCATATTCTTCGGTTTCGATTTTTGGCATGTATTCTGTAACTTTAGGTAACTCTATCGCCGTTAAATTAGGAACATATTTGTATGCAATACTCTCCAATTCTTTAAAAGTATTATCTTTATATTCTTTAACTAACGATGCACAAGCATACATCCATTTGTCTTTAAATGTATTTAATGTTCTAAATGGCGAGCGACCAAAATATAAACTGTCTTCATCCCATATATCCCATACACCACCTTTAGTCAAATACATTTCTTTTGTTATTTCGTCTTTAGTATAATATTCGTCTCTTTTCATTACTACTAATGAATGCATACTTGAACTGTTTGTTTCAAAACATCCCTGTCTTACCTGCTTCATATTACTCTCCCTTAGTCTCTATACATTTTTAATGTAATATATTTATTGAATATAAAATCTACAATAGATTCTTCATCATAAATATTGATAATTAAATCATCTGTGTCGTATGGCACTGACTGATGATCTATATATGCGTTATCAATATTTGTAAGTATAATATCCTCCGCATCGACATATTCACATATTACTTCTTTGACCTGCTCGTAGAAATAAACACGAGAATTTTTATCAGGTATATTAGGGCAAATATAATACATACATGTCATAAGATACGATAATTTCTCGTATTGTGTTGTTAATTCGCCATTACAATCAAACGACCCTAATTCTACAACAATCTCGTCATTTTTATTTACATATAATTTACTTGGTTCAAGTCCATCCTTATTGATACTAATTGCATGAACCGAACTTGAATTTGTTTCAAACACATTGTTTCTACACTGTTTCATTACTCTACCTCCTGAATAACTATCTGTCTTTTTTTATTACCGTTCCATTCGTTTATACTTACAGAACCGACAACCTCTATTGGTTTAGGTAACATATTCTTAAATTCATTTATATCGACACCAAACATTATAAATTCAATATATCCATAAGTAAATTTAATTCCATTGCTACCTATTTTTTTTACATCTTTTTTGTCAAGATGTATTCCAGTTAAATGGATTGTTGGCTCTTCTATTCCTTTACCCCACAGTTCACGATATTGATACCACATATCAAATATAACATATTCAATATATTTTACGTTACAACTATATAATACCTTATGTGTTGGGGTTATGTCAAGCTGAATATTTCGGATATAGTTAAAAACTTTCTGAGTATGATTTATTAAAACAGACCAGCCAACACCAAATGATTGTTCATGTCCGGCACATATATCAAGCAATTCACTTTCAAGAATTTTTGTTTTCAATGACACAGGGCTTCTACATGAACCTATCATCATATCATCTACTTGATATATTACCATTACAGGAACCTTGAATTTATTACACAATTTTGTTGCGATTAATCCTGTATATGGTGTTTGCACCATAGTATTATATATTCTTATACCCAAATCTGTTTCTAACATAAGATAATCTTTTTCGTTTTTAAGAATATCAATATACAGTTTATCCACATCGTCCTTTTGTTTTTTGTGTTGCTTCTTTATTCGTTTAACTATATCTTCGTAGTCTTGATTGATACCCACAAACGCTTTGAATAAATCTACTTTTAACCCCTGATCATTTGACCTGCACACAGCGTTGAGTTTAGGACAAATATTAAACGCTATCTTTTGTGGTGTTATATTTTCGCCTATAAATTCGTCAATCATATATTTCAAAAATGGATTTACAATATGTCTGAATCCATAATAATTGAATGTACGGTTCTCATAATTATTCATAGCCATAACATCACCGATATTAGCAATAGCAACCATATCAAGCAATGTTTTGTACCAGTTGTCCTTGATTAAACTACAGCAGAACTGAATATATTTGAATGTAACACCCGTTCCGCTCAATGCTTTATTATCAACTTTAGGATGGCATTGATTGTTTATAATAACACAATATGGATTTCTTTTGTCTTTTTCATGATGATCAGTAATTAACACCGCCCAACCTTTTTTATAAAGTTTCTCACATTCGTCAGCATCATTTGTTCCAGCATCAGGAATCCATACTAACCCTACGTTATCGTCAGTTAGTATTTCGTTATATATATCATTTAATCCGTGCTGTTTACCTGAATGAAATTTTACAATAATTCTTCGTCTATCATATCCTAAATGAATTAAAAATTGGTATGCTATGGTGGCACTACATATACCGTCAACATCTGAATCTTGGATGATATAAATATTGTTATCATAATACTTTTTGTTTATAATAAAAGAACTTATTGTATAATGATCGGAATATTTCTCGCAAGGCTCAATATATTTTCCAGTAGGACGAATAAATTCCTCTATATCATCAATGTCGCATTTATTTAAATACGACTTTATATTTACTTCATCTTGTGATTTATATAATGTTTCTATATTCATTTACTTGTCCTCATTAAACGGATTAATATCTTTACCGTCTATACCCCATACACGCTCTGTATGCGACATAATGTCTTCGCCTGTGGTACACATCATAAACTGTTCCTGGTTATCTTTTTTAGGTTCTCTCTTTACTACTTTGGTTTCTGCATTATTATAGTGTTTAGTGCTACTCTCAGAAATCGCTTTCGCTGTATTACTTGCAAGTCCATATATAATTAATATACCTATGAATATGGCAGTGGCAATAATTACTGCTGAGAATATTGTTCCGGACTGAAATACTAATGCTAACAAAAATACTGCTCCAATCAAATATCCTATTCCGACAAATCCATTCATAATCTTATTTCCCTCCTGTCTTTGAATAACTTTTTCCAAATTTCTTTACCTTTGTCGCTTGGTGAATCTTTATAATCTAATAAATTATTTTCATCTACGATAACTGTCACCTTACAATATCCATTAAATAGCTTTGCAATTTTCAGAATATTTTTACACCATTTTCCCCATTCATCATCACCTTTTACTTTATATTGTTTATCAAGTGCAATAACAACTTCTTTGATATCACATTTCAATAGCAAATTTCGTCTTGTTATATTCAGGTTCATTCCAAATAATGCAACACAGTTTGTTCTATTAAAATACGAGTCCATTTGTAGTACAGATTTAGGTGCTTCAAACAAGATAACTCGCTGTGTCTTTTCTATCATAGGCTTATTGTAATTAAATCCATATAGCACCTGATTAGTCTTAAAATTAAACATATCGTCATTAGATAATCTTAACGGCAAATATTTATAACCTTTATCAATTACTTCTTGATTAAGATTTCTACAATGGATTCCTGCCAGCCTACCGTCCTCTGTAAATACAGGTATAGTTATTTGATTTTGCGGAAAGTAAAATCCTATTTCGAATCGTTTCATTGTCTTGGTCGTTATACCATCATTTAAAAATGACTCATGGTAATATGGTTTCAATAATTTTAGCACCTTTTTATCATATGTTTTACCAATATAAGTATGGTTTTGTGGTGTTATATAACGTTCTAAGCGACTTTTCCACGATTGATGGTTAATTACATTATCGTTCAAATTAAATCGCTCAGAGAGTCCAATAACACCACATATCCACTCTATGATGTTTTTAAACTCATACTGTCTACCCTCTAAATCCCATCGCCTTTTTATTAGTTCGATTATATCCATCGAACATTGACACTCAGTAAAGCAGAAAAAGGATTTTGTGTTAAGGTAGAAATATAATTTATAAGAACCATCTTGCCAATCTTTATTATGACAACCTGTTCTTAATTGCCAATATTCATTATTAGTTTCTTTCCATTCAGTACCTAACGCAGTGAATATCTGTCTATAATTTTCAATATTAAGTTTTGCCTTAAGTTCTTTTGCTCGCATTTTACCAATAACAACATATTAAAAACAATCCGAATATTGCTATACAAAACAATAGTACATTTGTTGTTAACTGAAATCCATCATATGAATATATTCGTTTACCTGCAATTAGTATATCCCAAAATGTTTTTATCGTATGTGCTATTACAATCAAACACATTACTATAAAAATAATAGTACCCATTATTTACCTCTTACACAATATCTATATCAGGAATTTTACCTTCAAACAATTCATTTAATATTCTTGGACGATATTCTGTAACTTTCAATCCTTCAAGCGTTTTATAATCTGCATCACTTATAGATTCTTTATTCATAATATTTTGAGCAAATTCAAGATACTGTTTGCGAACTTTGATTTTTCTACGTTTCTTTAGTATTGCTCTTTCAAGATCGATAAGTCTATAATCGCTAAGGATTACTCGATTTGTAGTGTTTTCTTTAAAGTGCCTGATATCGCAAAGCATTAAATCACACCGACTTAACTCATTACTTAAGTCGGACAATTCGTTAAACACTGAATCCTTGACTGCTATAATATCACCAATAATATCACCAATCTTATCCTCGTCAAAATCGGCGATTTGGCTCTTTTTTGTTCGGCTACTTGTCGTATTATAAATCTTTATATCACCTAAGCAACTCTTACAAAATGTTGATAAATTATTTTTTACTGTGTTATAAGCACTTTCATGTGTGTTAAACATCAGTGCTTTATTAACATCTGTTACCAATGTGTTCCCGGACGATACATACCGTGTAGCATCACTATTTCCTATGTAGAACATATAAAAAAATCTCCTTTCATTTGATATATCCATTATACATCGAAAGGAGATTTAAGTCAACAATATTTTGTTTATTCGTCTACATAATCTTCATAATATACTTCAAGTTCATCTTCATTGATATAATGTATCATTTCAATTTCTACGTCTACATTATCCAATTCGGTTCTACCAAGTTCAGACATTAAAATTTCACCTATATTTTGTGCAAAATCACTCATATTTTCTCGAACAGTCATTTGCGATTCTTTGTCGCTTATATCTTCAGGAGTAAACAATTTAAGGTTTACACTCAATTGAACGTCTACACCAACCATAAAACACCTCCTTAGAAATGGACTTTTGTGTCTTTGTTGATTACTACTACTTTACTACTTCGATTCAGTTCAGATAAATTCTCTCGTAAATCTTTAGCGAATTTTATTTTTGATTCTTGTTCAGAATGAACTAAACATATTTTATTATACGACACCTCGCTATAGTAGTCCATTAAATGACGATAATCACAATGCGAACTGAATGAATTAAGCGTGATCGTTTTAGCTTTGCTCTTCACTTTTTTACCATCGATTGTAATATATTTTGTTTCGCCTGACTTGATTTGCCCTGCTACTGATTCAGGTGTTGAATATCCAGTAAATACAATATAATTAGATGGATTAGATAAACATTCTTTACACCAAAATGTTGCACGTCCACCACTAACCATACCACCACCTGCTAATACAATCAACGGTTCTTGCAATTTGCTAAAAGCTAAACTGTCTTTAAAGTCAGATATCCACATTATTTTATCCCATTTTGATACTGCCTTCCACATTTTGTCATCATCTTCAATTAAATATTCCCACGTACTGGATATTTTTTGCCCTAATGGGGAGTCTACAACGATTTTTAATGGTGGATTATTACCATACATTTCATACAAAACCGTCAATATGTCTTGCAATCTGTTCAAACTGAAAGTAGGAATAATTACTTTTGATTTGTGTTCTTTTGCATATTTGATAGCAGTATCCAGTTTGTTTATGTCCGTACGTCTATCACGTTCTTTATGTAATCGTTTTGAATCGCTATACGTACATTCGCCAACAAGAACATCGCAATGTGGTAATTTATCTAAAGGCTGTAAATAATATCGTTTTTTATAATTACTAATATCACCTGTAAAGCCAATATGCTTGACAGTCATACCATCATTGAATGTAAAATATATCTGACGTGCCTTGACAATATGTTGTGCATTATAATATATAAAAGTCGCAAACGATTTATGTGTATCTTCGGTCAACACACAGGTTTTGTTCAATTCACACTCTTTTATATGATTTAACGCATTATCAATATCCTCCTGGTTATATAAAGGTTTTCGTTCAAAACGCTCATACTCTTGATTGAATATTTTTAAACAATCTTGCCACATTATAGTTAATAATGACTTCGTTCCTTTAGGCACATATAACGTACATTTACAACCTTCTTTGTATAATTTAGGGACCAAACCACAATGATCTATATGACAATGGGTCAAAATAATTGCATCCAGACGCTTTGGCTTTATATCTTTATGTCGTTTTGAATTGATGATATAATCATCCTTATCATTACTTGTTTGTCGTAGTCCATAATCTACTAATATGTGTAAATTCATATATCGAATAAGGTAAGCAGAGCCGGTAACTTCATTAGCACTGCTACCCACAAAATCGATATATGGTGTTTTTAAAGTTCTATTATCCATATGTTAATCCTTTGTGCATTTTATTTTCAACCCCTGTATTGGTAATGGGTCTAAATCTTTTGTTGTACAAAATAAATCTGCAACACGTCCCGTCCCTAAATCATTATATTGGTATACTCTTGTTCCTTTAGGGAACTCGCTATTTCGAGTTTTGATTATATGTGTACACACATTAGGCTTTATATCACCCTCTAATTGATAAAGATAAGGTTCTATATCAGCCATATCTTTCTTTTTTAAAGTAGTCATAACCATGCTTGTGTTCACTTTACGAACTTGTGATATACCTCCTGCAAGCCATGACTCATCAGGATTTCTTTCCTCTTGTGCTTTACGATTTAACTGTGTACTGCTAAGAATAGGTATATCATATTTTAATGATAGATTTTTTAAATGATCTGTTATTTGAAGCAATACAATATCTTCCCTCAAAGCCATATCGTTTAATTTTGCTAGTTCAGCAGCAACATAATGTTGATATTGAATGTAATCAAATACTACCAATTTAATGTTCTTATGTTTCACATAATCATCTATTGTTTCTTCAAGACTGGAACAAGTAAAATCTGGGTCAGTGACGCTATATATAGATTTCCCAACAATTTCTATCGCTTTATCTACTCTCGCTTCTTGATTACCTTGATATTCACCTGCACGTATTCTGTTTCTTGGAACATCTGCCACCCATGCTGTGAACAATGGATCGAGCTCTTTATATATGTCCATCTCGGTGTTAATGAAAAGAACATTGCCTACATATGATTCATTCTTTACAAAATCATTCTGTGTTTTATCATAATAGTATTCAACACCACTCATACAAGCGTCACTTACGGATATCGTTGTTTTACCGGCACCACTCTCCGCAGACCTTAAAACCAATCCCTCGATCCCATTATTAACTTTGTTCAATATAGGTGACGAATAAGCTAATCCTATTACGGGGTTAGCTTTAAATGATTCTTTGGTTTCTTTCATTGCCGAACCGATTTTATAATGAGTAATTTGTTCACTATCAACATATTCTCTGTCAATTTCTTGTTGCAACGACTTAAAGTGTTGACTGATATCATTAATTGAATACTTACTTAAATTTTTTTGTTGTTCATCATCTGACTTTAATTCGTCATAGATTGGTGATACATCATATCCAGCCTCTTTGTATCGTCTGAGCAAACCAAATTTTCGAACAATATCATAATAGTAATCAATATTCTTTTCAGATGCAATATCCTTGATTGTAGATATAAAATTCATAAAATCAAACTCTTTACAAATTTCATATTGAACAGGATAGTTTTGAAGAAACATATCAATAGTTACACTGTCAATTTCCTCGGCACCCTGAACTACAATATTATACATGCATCTATAAATTATATTATGAAATTTTGCATCAGCACACGATTTACATATAAAATCACCGCTACTTATTTTGTATTTTTTAGATGTTATTAGATGTGGTGAATTAGCGAACCCACCTAATAACATCATAGAAGCATTTATATCATATAGCATATATAATTACTCCATCGGCAACAAAGGTGCTGTTATACCGTTATTTTTTCGCTGTATCGTTTTCGTCTTCATGTTAATATCAACACCTTCCAATTCTTTTTTTATTCTTTTCTGAGCAATATAATATTGTTTTGTTATATCATATCCATTATTTAAAATTTGACCTATCCCATATGCATCGTCCCATTCATCACCAAGTATCTCAACGCAATACTTCATTGCTATTAACATGCCTTGATATGTAAATCCTCGTTCGTTATGGTATGTCTCAACCTGTGACTTGATTTGATAATAAAGACTGGTGCTCTGTTTTTCTTTGGGATATAAATTCCATATATAATCAATCAGTATTTCAATCTGTGCTTCATCAGTTTTAAGATATTCATTGTAACAATCAGCACAAATGTAATGATTAACTACTTTTATGAGTTCAGATTCATTCTTTTTTTTATCACATACATAGCATTTTTTTTGATTCTTTTTTTCTTTGTTCTGCTGGAATAAATCAAAATGCTCTTTATTAC
>ERZ1034878.36-NODE-36-length-67130-cov-20.292359_pt1 | contig 67130 bp, 109 predicted proteins | sample MGYA00520593_ERZ1034878 | MGnify/ENA primary metagenome ERZ1034878 (study PRJEB33766, sample SAMN09781724) | gut metagenome | biome: gut microbiome | host: Homo sapiens | place: Madagascar | study: EMG produced TPA metagenomics assembly of the PRJNA485056 data set...
TGTTACAAAACACGTGTTGCATAACACCTGTTATCGTTCAATAGTAAACAACTGTTTACCAAGCCTGTGGAAAACCTGTTGAAAACTCACAGCCTGTGGAAAACCCTGTGGAAAACTTCATGTATAAATATTCACCATTTCTGCATAAATATTCATACGTTGCATAAATATACATTCTGCACAAAAAAATCCCATTCCGCCTCGTTATATCAATTTCAACATATCCCAAAAACCGCACAATTCCTGACAAAATCAGCTCCCCACTACAAGTCAAGAGCAAATTTCGCCATTTCCTCTGCATCTGTCGATATTGCAAGTCACAACACAAAATCCTGCAAAATAGAAAATCAGCTCGAGAGCTCAAAAACCAACATGAATCCTAACAAAATCAGACATTCCAGCTGATTTATGAACCACATCCAGACCTCGAGAAATGCAAGATGCAATACACCAATCCTGCATATTATATCCTAAATCCAGAAAATGCCAATTGTGGTCATAGCTACCATCAATCGCCGGTTGATATCCGACGTTGGGGAGACGCGGCCCCGACACGCGACCGCCTGCATAGCCTCGAGTCTACCTATTTCCGCGCGCCCGCGCGATACATTATATGCGCAACACAAGCGCCTGCGCATACGCGCGCGTATTATATATATTATTATTACTTTAACTGATATGGTTTAGTATTATCTATAAAGCTATCTAAAGGGGTATTAAGGGCGTGAGCTATCGCGCAAAACACCGAAATGTTGCACAAAGAACCGTTTGCTATTTTGTTCACAATATTTCTATCATTTTCGCACATTTCGCCGAGCCGCTTCATCGAAATACCTTTTTCAAGACACATATTCTTAATATTTTGTGCCGTTTTCACAGAATCGTACAATATATCGACCTCGTTTCTGTAACTTCTTACAAATCGAAAAAACTTTTGCAAAACCCCTTGACGTGCACCAAATACTGTGCTATAATAGAATCACAAACAACGGAGCGCCGAAAGGAGCGGTGCGGAAAAAGTCGCGGATAGCGCGGACGGTGACAGCGTCCGACTTACCGGACCATAGATTATATAGCAGACCTTGTGTACTTTTCATCATCTGATACGGATACCACCATAAGACGGCGAAAGATATCCGACCGCTGAATCAGTCGATAGCGACAATAGGCGGCGCGGGATATCGGAGTAGTACGAGATGAGCGTATAGATGAGCTTTAAGAGGAGAAAAGCCGGGCACCTGCGACGGACGACAGATTGTCAACCGATTGGGCATAGTGCGTGCTATCACTATATCCATGCCCATAGGTCATGACATTAGGCGTCAACAAAATTACATAAACCAACAATTTAGTTATTAAATCCGCGCTGAATCTCATACATTCAGCGCTTTTTTAAGCATTAAATCAAATATCAAATCCGTCCCCGACGGTAAATTCGGGGAGAAAGCAGGTAAACTATGTTCACACTCACTAACTCTAACGCTATCCTCGCGGCAATCCGCGCAAATCGCGCCGAAAAAGCACCGATCGCTATCGATCGTAAGGTCGCGGCTCAGGTCGCATACAGAGAGTCTGTCGAGACTCTGCTCAACGCCGCATCTCGTCTCGCGGCATCTGCTATCGAGTCTCACGAGGATCCGCGCCGTGCGGAGTTCGTCGCCTCTGTCGCAAAGGCATTCCGTTCTGTCCTTGTCGTCCTCGGTGAGCACGACTATCAGGTCACGCCGTCCGACGTCGACGCTGTTGTCGCATTCGTTGGCTCTTTCCGTACTGTCGACGGTCTCCGGACGTTCGTTCCGGCAGGCGTCAAGACGTTCCGCAACTCGTTCGAGAAGTTTGTCGCGATTCGCGCCAACGCCGAAATGGTTCGCGATGCCGAAACTATCAAGGCTGATAAGAAGGCGGCACGTAAAGCCCGCAAAGAAGCTAAAAAAGCGGCGGCAGCTGTTCCGGCTCTCGTGTCTGGGGCTCCGGCTCTGTCGTCGGCTGTCATTGAGTCTGTAGCCGTCGAGATCGCATAACCATCGCATCCAGAGCGCGGAGTGATCCGCGCTCTTATTATACCACAAATCAAGCTGTTTGTCAAGAGGAAATTCGCAGAGTGACGCCGGAGAAATCCGGCGGTAATGCGGAATGAGTGTACACTCATGCGGTCACAATCCCGTAAATTTATGGGCTCGACATGCCCGAAATGTCAAGGAATTATCATGGAAAAACTCACTAACATCCTGCTCGCAATGGCGCTCACCGTCATTTTAATTGGCGGTACTTTTGCGGTGCTTTGCGCCGCATATGGTCATACCATCGGCGCGGTTGCCGTTGTTGCGATGATCGCGGTGTTTGTCGCGGTCGTCGAGTTCGCCGTCTCGACGGTGCGCGAAAAGACTCGCGACGTCGAGTAAACTCAACCGACCGGAGAAGACCTCGACGACGTCGCCGCTCTGGCGATCGATGCGGTACTTACCGCGATGGTCGCATAAGACGCAGAGTGGACCGCCGACAGGCGGTTTAATGCGGGACAGGCTCGCCTGTGCGGTCACAACCCCGTGAATACAATGGTCACTGCGCCGAAAAGCAGGGAGGATACTATGAACTACGTGAATACTCTTAGACGGCTCGATGCCGTCATCAAGGCTTATAGGCGCGCTGAGGATGCGTGCTATAGAGCAACGCGTCGGATCGAGCAGCATTGGGACATCTTTTTCGCGCTTCAGGACAAGCGCGATGCCCTTCGCGATCAGATCCGGGCGTATGTTGCCCATCCGGTCAGAGTTCGCCGTTTCGCCGACGATTTTGTCGACGGTCAATGGCATATCGAGTATGGACGGTATTTGATCCGTCGTCAGCAGATACTGACGGCTTGCCGTCTGCTCGGTGTTGATTCCCGACAGCTCAGATTCTGAGGAGGAACGCTATGAATTATATAAATCTCATCCGTCGCATGGACAAGCTCCAGAAGGCGGATGATCGTCTGCGCCGGATGGATCCGGACGGGGAAAGCTCGATGATCGACGATCTGCGTTGCAAGATCTGCACCAAGCTCTCGATCTTACACTACGCGATCAATGAGTACCTTCGCGATCCGAGCTGGACGTGGACCAGCGGGGGACTTATCGACGCCAAAAAGCGTCAAATCGAGACCGCAATGCGTCTGCTCGGCGTGAGCCGTCGGACGATGGGATGGAGGTGACAATGATGAGAACAACTATCACAGCCAAGATCGGCTACATGGTCAAGCGAGTCAAGAATCTCGAGACCGGCGAGACCAAGCTCGGTCTGTACGACGGCGATCGTCTGATCATGGTCGCCGATCGCATGGACATCGAGGAATTCAACGATGCCAAAGAGAACAACGAGGCATTTAATCTCTGTGAGATCTTCAAGACTGTCAAGGGCAACACGTTCGCCTACTGGCGCGACGAAGAGACCGGCATCGATTACATCACCAAGATAGGAGCGGAACAATGAAACGATTTTTAATTGCAATCGCAATCCTGCTGATCTTCGCGCAGGGATTCATACTCGGAGCGATGACGGCGATCCGCACTGCGGAGTACTGGTCGGATGGCGAGGGCGTATACGAGATCGGCTATTTCGGCGGTCTCACAATTCATGAATACTACTGGGAGGAATCGAAATGACAAGACGCAAAGCGAAAATGATCGTCCTGTTTCTGACGGTCGGACTTCTGCTCATCGGCTTCGGCTTGATGGCTGTTGGAGTTTCCGGCATCGAGCAGGGCTCGAACAGAGCCGGAACGATCACGGCGGCGATAGGTATCGCCACAGCAGCGCTCGGAGCGAAATTCGAGCGCTTTTTCAATAACTGAGAAAGAAAGTAGGTAAAGCGAAAATGATCACAATAAATGATTTCAAGGCAATCAGAAACGAGGTGCTGGAGACATCCGGCGAGCTGACGGTTAATCTTTTCACCGGTGAGCGCACGGTCAGCATCAACTACTCGTCAATCCTGACTCGTCTGATCCAGGAGGCGGGCAGGATCTGCGAATTCTACGCAAGCGACCTCTTCATCGAATGGCGGTCGATTGTGGAGGCGCTCGAGGACGGAACGATTGAGACGGGCTCGTACCTGTTCGGATTCCGTGATTCCGGCGTTGACGAGGCGAAATCCGTCCTCTATTGGTATAACGAGACGACTCACGGACGCGAATATTACTCCGCGATCTGGAAGCTCGACGTTGACGTCGAGCTCGTAGAGCCGGGCAGAAAGAGCGTCAATATGAAGCTCTATCGTGTAAGGTAAAAATGATTCAGTAAAATTTCCCTGGTCCAAATTGGAAAAAGTGACCAGGGAACGATTCAGGAGGCAGAAAAATGCAAGCAACAGAAGTGCTGGAAATAATCAATAATGCGGTCAGATTTATGACCGAGGACGAGCTGCGCGTCTATGAGGCGGCTCGGTCGTGGAAGGGGAATGGAGTGTGCCCCGGCAATGATCCGGTAAGCATACTCGGCACGCTCGGAATGATGGCGGGCAGAGAGATCCGTGAGGAGGCAGTTCGCGCAAAGCTCGGAGCGACGGCAAAGCAGACGGCGGCGCTGATAAACCGATGGATGCTCGAGGACGGTCAGCGCGACAGATTCCATGCCGGTTGTATGGGCATGGTGAACGGCGAGGAGCTTCAGCTCTGTATGTTCTGCTCGGTCTGTATGGTCGGGCTGAGAGAGAAAAATGATCTGGTCAATATGACCGATGATGAAACGGTTGGATCGGATCTGGCGAAGATCATGACGACGTTCCAGAACAAGCCGGGTCAGAACTTGGTGACGTTCAATTCGTCGGACGTAGTGGCGGCGGCGAAAATGATCAAGGCAAATGGTCGGAAGGTCGGAAAGAAGACATTGGTCGGAGAGAGGACGTTGTACGACCCGATAAAGATCGCCGGAACCTGCTACCGCGCGCAATATGTGAATGATCTGTTGAAGATCATCGGCGACCAGAATATGAGATGGTATCAGGACAAAAATCCGCTGAGAGGCGCGTATATCGAGACGGACAAGGGCATCGCGATCCTGTGCCCGGTGAAACCGCTGCCGGACGCGAAGCCGGTCGAGATTGAGTGTGAGGTGAAAGAGATATGAGAATCAGGGATGATCAGGGATGGCATGGCGACATGAGCGATACATGGCGTGGTGAGGACGAGCTTGTAAAGGCGATCCGCGCCGGACTCAAGAAAATCAGCCCGGACTGCAAATGGAGCGTTACAAGGCGTAAAACCACATTCACGCCGATCATTACGGTTGCGCTGATGGAGGCTCCCGAGTACCCGGTATCCACATGGACCAATGGGGGGTATAATAGCAATGTCAACGGATTTACAGAGGATCTCGCCGACTGGTTCTGCGATGTTCTTATCAATGTCGATAATTTCCTTGACTCGCTGAACTACAACCACAGCGATTCGATGCGCGATTACTTTGATGTCGGATTCTCTGTATGGGTCGGCATCGGCAAATGGGACAAGCCCTTCAAGCTGAAAGGAGCAAAGAAATGATCAAGAAATGGAAGCGCATGATCTGGTCGTCGGAGATCGACTTCGACGCATGGCGTGACGATTACAGAGAGGATTATCCGGGCGCGACGGATGACGAGATCGACGAGATGATCAGCGACCAGAATTTTGATGATCTGGTCGTTGAGCGCGGGATCCTCGACATCAATCTGCCAGAGCCGATCATCGTGATAGCGGATCTGGGACTTTGGGACGGTCGTCGAACCGGATACAGAGAGATTGCGGGCAATATCGCGAAGTGTCTTGACACGCGCGTATCGTCGAGCTATAGCTCGACATGGTATCTGGATGATCGGAACGATCTGGTATGCGACGATATGCACCACGACGGCACGAATCATTACCTGTTCCGGGTATGGAAGAAAACAGCGACGCCGCAACAGAGGGCAATCTTCATAAGCAAGATCATGACCGGCGAAACGATAACCCGGCGCGATATTACGAGATTAACCGAAAGGCTCGGAGACGCGATTTGCGCGGCACATGGATGGGACGCCGTGAAGTATGGCTTGGGTAAGGGTAAGTCGAAAATGGTCAAGAAAAATGCTCCGGCGCAGAATCCGGAGACCGAAAAAGAAATCAGAATGGCGTGAAGCCGGAAAGGGAAATGAAATGTCGGCATTGATTGAAACGATGATGAGTGTGAGGGAGAAGCCGTGGCATGGTCTCGGCGTGATAGTGGAGGACGCTCCGACGTCGGCGGAAGCGCTGCGTCTGGCGGGGCTTGATTGGAAGGTCGAGCGTCAGCAGTTGATGCTTCCGGATGGTCGCGCAATCCCGGATCAGTACGCGAATGTCCGGACGAGCGATGGTTCGGTTCTCGGTCTCGTGACCGGCAAATATCAGATAGTCCAGAATGATGAGGCATTCGCGTTCACTGACAATCTGATCGGCGGCGACGTGAGATATGAGACGGCGGGATCGCTGATGGGCGGAAAGAGGGTCTGGATGCTCGCGAGACTGCCTGCTGAGAAGATCGCGGGTGACGAAGTGGTTCCTTATGTCTGCTTCTCAAATTCGCATGACGGATCGTCCTCGATCAGAGCGTGTGTGACGCCGGTCAGAGTGGTTTGCAACAACACATTGAATTTTGCCCTTCGGACGGCGCAACGGTCATGGAAAACGACACACGCCGGAAACATCGAGCTGCGGGCGAAGGAAGCGAAGCATACGCTCGGGCTTGTGACTGAGTATATGGAACAGCTTGACAGGATGGCTACTGACATGGCGAATGTCAGAGTTACAAATGATCAGGTGGTTGATATCTGGCGGAATATCAATCCGATTCCGGAGAAGGCGTCGGATTTGACGAGGGCACGTCGCGAGCAGGCGACGAATGATTTGATAAAGTGTGTGACGGCGGTTGATATCCGTCAGTTCGAGGGAACGGCATGGGGAGCTGCGATGGCGATCACGGATTTCGTGGATCACCGCGAGCCGACGATCCGGACGAGCACATGGCAGGAGAAGAGATGGGAATCGATCATGGACGGAAATGTCGTGGTCGATAGGTTCATGCTCGAGATGGCGAAGGCGTTCAAGGACTTGAAATTAGCGGTGAGATAATCGGAGCTTATTTCAAGTTCGAATGATTTGATAAAATTAATGGAGGTCAATATGAAAGAGCTACAGAAAATCAGGGAGAAATATTCGTCAGCGGGAGATTTGATCTTCCGCTCGGCGATGAATTATCTGGCGGTATGCGGTTCAGCCGCTGTCGCGAATACGCCGATCGGCGATCCGGACACACCGGAGGGGAGAATGATTGAGTGCGCGAAGGAGATTCTGACACTCAGTCTGAGTGACGCGATCAAAGAGCTGCTTGACCATAAGGTCTATATGGTCGTGTCGTCCGGCTTCACTCCGGAACGCGAGATTGTCGGAGTGTACGGTAAACTCGAGGACGCGAAAGCGAAGTTTGAGTCGGAGAAGAAAGCGATAAAGGATTATATCGCTGATTCGGACAAGTATTCGGTGTGCGACGATGAGGACGATTATTTCTCGGTCTACCGGGAAGATACATACGAGTGTTATGAGACGATGATCGTTTCGAAAATGGTTGAGTAAAGGAGCAGATTATGGAAAATAACAGAGGATATTTCCTGATGACACTGCTGAAATGCGGTGCATGGGATCTGAAATTGATCGATGGCGTGGGGTATGAGTGGGATGACATTATCGACGAGGACGTGATCAACGAGCTAAGCTATTGTCATGAACAGCACGGTTCGAGCGGTATAAATCTAATCATGCGAAGGGTATTTGACTTTGGGGTAGATCAGCTCGAAGAAGCGGTAAATGACCGCATTTGTGAGCTCGAGGCAATTCCGAACGAGCGTGAATTGGATGCAGACGAAGAGAAGGAGCTTGCCGCATTGCGATCGGTGCATCCGCAGGATGATATCAATTACTATTGCAATGCGATCATGGATACTCATGTCTGGTTTGAACAGAACAAGGGGATTTACCAAGAGTATCTTCAAGACGCTTTGGAGGCGTTCGCAGAAGGAACGGGATTCGATTTATGCAAAGAATGATCGAGTAAAAGAAAGCAGGTACAAAATGAATTTAACAATAAACCCGTATATCAGTCTCAACAACTCAAAGCTCGGCGACTTCATCCCGAGCATCAACCTTCCGCCGGTGAAGACGTGCAGACCGGACGCGCCTTGCAAGGGATTGTGTTATGCACGGAGAGGAAATTTCGCGTTCCCGTCGGTAAGGACGTCGATGGATCGGAACCTGATGCTGTACCGGACGAATCCGGAATGGTTCTTCGGGTACATAAAAATGTTCCTGAAGGCGTCGGGGTTCAGGCATTTCAGATGGTTCGGAGCAGGCGATATCGTCGATGAGGCGTTCTTCGAGGGAATGGTCAGCGTCGCGAGGTCGTGCCGGTCAACACGGTTTCTGTGCTTCACGAAGCGTTTTGAGATCGTGAATGATTACATAAATAAAAATGGAGCTCTCCCGAAGAACCTGACGGTGGTCTTCTCGAATTGGGGGAGCTTCATCTGTGATAATCCGTATAACCTGCCGACGTCGTGGGTTGAGTTGAAGACCGGAGCGGAGTATATTCCGGAGAACGCGACGAGGTGCAGTGGATTCTGCGGCGAGTGCGTAAATACGAAGGCGTCCTGCTGGAGAATGAAGGCGGGACAGTCTGTGGTGTTCAGACAGCACTGAAAAATGATTACATAAATTTGGAGGAAACGAAAATGCCGAACAACGTGACGAATGAGATAAAATTCTACGGACAGCCCGAGGACATCAAGGTAGTGAGGTCGCTTATCAAGGGGTCGAAGGATGATCTTCCGATGATAGACTTCAACCGGATCATACCGATGCCGGATGAGCTGAATGTCGAAGAGGGAAGTGACTTATATGAAGCGATGGATGTTTATCTGACGCTGGTAAATCCGGATGTCGTGACGTGGCATCGGGGGCTTGAAAAGCTGGACGACTGCGACTTCACGGAAATTATGCGCCAATATCGACGTGTGGCTAAGTATACGTATGGTAATGTTACGATGACGGCGAGCGAAGTTGATGCAATGGTTGAGAGGTTAACCGATAACAACGATTTTGATGCTGTGATAAACAGAGGTCGACAGGGTATAAACAATCTGATGAAGTACGGAGCGGTTTCGTGGTACGATTGGCGCGTTTCGCATTGGGGAACGAAATGGAACGCTTATTATCAGTACAGCGATTCGGATGATTCGATAGGTTTTGATACGGCATGGTCGATGCCGGAGCCGATACTTGAGAGATTGGCTGAGATCTGCAATGAGCATGATGTGTGCTTTGAGGGTCAGTGGGTGAATGAGGACTGGCGATCCGATTCCGGTTCGTTCGAGTCGAATGACGATGTGCTGTATGTATATCCGGACGAGACAGAAGAGCAGGCACGCGAACGTTGCAAGGATCTGCGGAACTACGATCCGATTGAAGATGAAAATTAAAATGGAGGAAAACAAAATGCTCAGAAAAACCACATTGAACGAAGTTCCCGTAGGAACGACCTTCGGGATCTGGCACCGTAAGTATACCGTACTCGATAAGGGACGCGACAAGATTTTCGTCCTTGCCGCAAAAATCGAAACCACGATGCAGTTCCGCGAGGACGATGAGGTCTACGCGGTCGCGCAGAACGACTTCCGCGACAGTACCATCCGGAACTGGCTGAACGATGACTACCTCGGCATTCTTCAGAAGAACGGATTGAAGAACGGCGACATCCTCGATCTGGAGGTCGATTTGAAGTGTACGCTCGGACAGCACGAGTACGGCAAGGACAAAGTGAAGGTTGGTCTGCTCACGCTGGAGGAGTACGGAAAGTACTACGATGTTATCCCGTGTGTTGATAGCCCGTGGTGGCTGGCTACGCCGTGGAAAACGCCGAGCCGCTCCCCGGACACCAGCAGTACCAGCTACGTCTGGTACGTCAGCTCCAGTGGCGACTACCGCGTCTGGTACTACTACGATGCGAGCGGGGTCCGTCCGGCTTTGAACCTTTCCCCTTCACTCTTGGTCGCTTGGGATGACGTCAACTCTGTGGATGACGAATAATCGTTGAATATACAAAGAAAGGATAATTAAAATGAAGACCGAGAAAAGAGCCACCGCTTACACCGATGTTTACGTTGCCAATGACGGCAGGGAGTTCATGAGCGAGGAGGATTGCAGGCGTTATGAATGTGAACTGGCGCGGGATGTGTGCGAGAAGAGCGACAACGTGATTGAGGCGGTGCGCGCATTGGATTTACGTCCGTATGGACTCGAATCTGGCGATGATTTCTGGAAGTACCGCTGGTTCTTTATCAAGAACGAGCGCGGACTCGAAGAATTCACCGCGATGATCGGATACTGCGGTTACGATGCCGAGGAGCAACGCAAATGGATCGGGCAGTGGATCTGCGTTGGGTGTGAATGCGATGATTTCTTCGGCGACGTGTGGATTTACACCTTGGCGGAGACCGAGAAGGATCATCAGATGCTTCTCGATATACTCGATAAAGCCCAGCACGAAACCGAAACTGTGACCGAACTTTGCCCGGAGTGCGACCGCGAAGTGACGCTCGTCTGGAACCCACGAAAGCAGGGTTTCAAGGCGTTCTGCCCGCACTGCGGAGCAAGATTGATGCTGTGCGATGAGTGCCAGCACCGGACAGGCGGCGGATGTACTGAGGACTGCGATTATGATTCGAATACCGATACATGCCGGTTTAACAGACCGGAAACAAAATAAGGAGGAATAGAAAATGGACTTGACAACGATGTTGACGATTTCGACGGCACATATCGGACCGGTGACGGCTCATATGCTCGACGCAGAGGATACGACCGGTGATATGGGATTGACCGTGTATATTATGGGCAATGGTTATGAGTTGGATAGCTGGCTTATTTATGTGGATCCGAATGCAGAGGGGAATGTTCCGGAGGATCTCCAGAGATTGATGGAGTTCTGCGCCGGGAAGGGGATCGATTGGCTGAGGCTCGACGGCGACGGTGAGATATTGCCGGAGCTTCCGACCTACGAATGGTGAGGTAAATTCTATGAGGTTCAGTCAGGAATATGCTCGTCGGTTATACGCAAAAACAGAACGACTCGATGCTCGTTGTAAAGCCTACAGCGAGAAGATTGAGTCGCAGGAGAAGGATATAGAGTTTCTGAAGAAGTGTCTATATATGGCGCTGAGTAACAGGGCGATTGTGATCGGCAGGGATTTCGAGGAGCTGAAGGATCCGACGTTCAGGTTCGACGAGAATCTGGAGGGAGATCCGATACTGAGAGCGAACCGGAACTAAAGATGATCGCATAAAATCCGAAAATGACTTGAAAAATCGACGAGTATATGGTATAATATATACATAAAACAAGAAAGCGGATAACATGAGAAACCGCGACAGGAGGAATAAAAAATAAAATGAGCAAAATCAGAATCATGGTCGATCATAGCGACCGTACAAACACTGATTATTACCGTGACTTCGACTTCCTCGATTACGGCGACGAGCTTCCAGAGGGGGTTGCTCAGGTAGTTTGCCCCGATCCGGATGATCACAACAGTATCCGGAATGAATATCCTGGATTGGTCTTATGGAAGATCGTTGAGCCGGACGGCGGTGTTCGATATGTCGCACGTCCCGAAGGGCGTTATCAGGTGTGTGCTGATACCACGAGTGCGTGGGGCATTACTGAGTTGTACGACGATCTCGCTGACGCGAATGCGGCTTATGAAAAATACGCTGCTGCTAAGGAGGGTGAGTGTTCCCTTTATGATCAGAAAAAGCACGAAATGATTGCCTCGTTTGACCCAGACGAAGAATGATGGTAAGATGTTCTATCAACATAACCGAAAGGAGAAATGCTATGAAAAAGATTATCATTGACGGCAGGGAAATGAGTGCGAAAGAGGTTGTTGCGACCAAAAGCACGCGGGAGGCTTACGGTAAAACACGCTCTCTCGGGCTTCTTGAAGACGAAGCAGAGAAGAAGGCTGAAATAGCTAAAGATGAGAAATTCGGAGAGCTTGATCTCATAGATCAATTCTTTGAGGAAGACAAAATCGAGGAGTTCTTCATCGACGCCTACCTCGAAAACGCCGAGTACGATCTTACTATCGATAGCGCGAAAGTGCATGAGATGTACGAAGAAAGATTCCACAAAGACGATCTCTGGGCGCTTGACTAAAACCGCTCCTGAGCCGTCGAGCGTATCGGCGGCATCCCAAAAAATCAAGCTGACGCATCGGCTACACGGCGACGGGGAGAAGGAGAAAAGATCATGTCAAGAGCAACAGCGCACTGCACCTGCAAGACCTGCGGGAAGGAATTCACCTACATCAAGGACTGCTTCAACCGCAAGGAGGCAAACAACTACGAGGAATGGGCATCGGTGAACATTGATGAGTGCCCGGAGTGCCGACGCGCGAGATTGAAGCGTGAGAACGCCGAAAGAGCTGCCGCGCTCATTGAGAGGTATGGTTTTCCGGAGATAACCGGCGTATCCGAAAAGCAGATCGGTTACGCGAATGACCTCAGAAATAAGTATCTCTGTAAGGATTATACTGTCCGTGAAATCGAGATTTACGACAAAATAATGAGGGGAATGGACGATCCGGAAATGATGGAGAAGTTCAGGGAACTCGCTGACAGAAAGTTCGAGGGCAGTATCGAGAAAATGCTCAAAGATACCCTTGATAAATATGGTCTTAATGAGATCAGCGCGATCCGACACGAGAGTAACGCTTCGAAGATCATTGACGCGCTGAGGGACTGCTGACAGAGGGATCATAGAGCTGAGAAACAACAAAAGCCGAGGGAATAAACCCCTCGGCTTTGTTATCCGCTGTAATGATGGTGAGCCATTGGAGATTCGAACTCCAGACCCTTTGATTAAAAGTCAAATGCTCTGCCTGCTGAGCTAATGGCTCGTGCTCAGTACCTATATATTATATCATTTTTTTTTGTCAAGCCCTTTTTGATAAAAACTTCGGGAAAATGATTGGCGCAAAATGGATATATTGCATAAGGAGAATATAAATGAAACTGAGGATTTATGATTACGAGAATCGTCCGGTGGATATTGAGCTTCCGGACAAGCCGATACGCAGCATTTTCGTGCTGATATTGTCGGGGGATGAGACCGGACGGGTTGAGTTCGAGGACGGCGAAACGTTCAGCTTTGACGTTGATGCCCCGGATTCGCCGGGCGGACGAGGGATTGATTATTGCGACGGTTATTATACGGTCGATGGAGATATGATCCCGCGATGGATGGCGTACCGACCGCACGTGAGGGATTGGGAGACGGCGGCGTATAAGCGTCGCGACTGGTTCAGAAAACAGAAAGAAAGCAGGAAACAGGAGGAAAATAAAAATGATCAGGCAGAATAAAACGACATGGACGTCGCTTGACGATGAGGTGTGTCAGTATCTCCGGATGAACGGTAATGATATCGAGATCATCCAGTTCGTGTGGCTCGATACGACGCTGGAGGACATAGAGCGCGGTTGTCATCCGTATGTGGTGGTGCATGGGAGAGTCGGTCTTGATGATATTACCGACGAGGATCGCGAGCTTGAGAGGTATTCGCTCGGGTATAGCGATGATGATGAGGTCGATATCGATGACGATATGGTAGCGGTTGGTGTGTTCGTCAGGACGATCGGTGATGATTGCGTGATTTTCCGGACAGACACCGAGGAGGAAGCGGTTCGGTTCATCGAACGGTATGTGAGGGAGAACTAATGAAAATCTACACGGTGTTCTATTATCTGAAAATGCATAAGAGGGAATATCTGCGGGAGATGGAGATATGCGCACATACGGCAAGGGAAGCTTGTGTGTTATGTAAGGATGCGGTTCGGTTGATGGATGGCAGGAACGCGTTCAGACCATCGACGAATCTCTCGAAAGATGATTTGCTGGAGTTAGAGAGGCTTCCGGGATATGTGGTTCAGCTTAAACCGGCAACGATCGCGAAGATTAAAAACGCTCCAAACGCTTGACAAACAAACGGAAAAGTGATATAATATGGGTAGGTAAATTGTTCATGCCCATATAGGTGAGAGCCCGGATTAAGGGCAGAAAGTGAGAATGATCATGAAAAATACGCAGGATATAATCAGAGCGAAAGTCAATACGTACGGCGCGGAGTCGCGTCATGGTAATGAACCGGCGGACGTGCTGGACGTCACGATACCGGGTGAGGCTTGCTTTAATGGGACGGAGTATATGCTGTCGGCGGAGGTTGTGTGTGATCCGCTGCATTTGCTCCACGAGGATTATGAGCGGATGAAGTGGCTGTATGAGAGGCATAACGCGGGAGTGCTGACCACGGACGAGAATGATGAGTTCTTCCGGGAGTGTTCCCGTCTGGGATTACGTCCGGAGAATATGGATGATATCGCGGTTTATGATGAGTGCGAGAATTACCCGGCGCTCAGTGAGATGATCCGGACGGTGATGGAGTCGACGATTGCGCACAGGCTGACGAAAGCGGTGCTGATTCCGCTCAGTGAATGGTGCGGAGGCGAGGATATTTTGATTGAGCCTTCGGAGCCGTCGGATGAGAGTGATCATGATAGCGAGCGGGAGATCATTGAGGACGTTGTTGTTGAGTCGTGAGCGGGGATAAGAGGAGGAGAGCGGAGAGTGGTTGTGTCGTTGCCGCCGCTTCGTGCGGCGCAGGAGACCGGTCGGCGGTATCCGGATATATGGAAACAGATTGATGAGGTTCGCGGGATCGGCGTTGAGTTTGGGTATCGATGGGATGAGAACATATGTTATTGTCCGATAACGATCGCGATCGGGGCGCTGACCGGGCGGCAGGGGATGTCGAGAGCGGACGCGTCTGGACTCGGTGGCTTGGTCGCGGCTTTGGCGGCGTGGCGCCGGGAGAAGCGGGTGTACCGGTTCGATCCGGATCTGGCGGAAGAGGTGATGGCGTCTGCGGATGATCTGGTGATTCCGACAGAGGTGCTTCGGCAGATGCCCGCGTCGTGTTTGTATATACAGGCGGGCAGGGTGGACGAGAGCGGTTCGGACGGGTTCTTTGCGTGGGTTGAGCAGGACGTTGAGAATGACCGGCAGGAGCTCAGGCTGTTGTTTCTGGACGCGGACGGGAGAATGGTTGCGCAGTATATGGTGCATCTGATGTCGGGCGGAACGATAAAGGACGGCGTGGACGCGGCACAGAGGGAGATGCGCAGGAACGCTTCGGCGCTTGAGAGCGAAGGAGTGGATCGGTCGATGTTGGAGCTGGCGATTTCCGGCTCGGATGAGGCGCGTGGAGCGATAGTCCGCGCTGTTCAGTTGGTGCTGTATATCTGCGCCGAGAACGCGGATATCAGGGAGAACGAGGAGCAGAAGCGGGTGTACCGGAAAGGTGTGTCGGTATCGGATAAGTTCCGTGAGGTGCGCAAATGGGACGTGGGCGATGATCTCGGCGGGCAGATCAGGATGATCCGGAGCCGGAGGTCGTCCCGAACCGGGAACGATCCGGTGAATTTGACAGAGACTGAAGCAGGAGATTCCGAAATCGGTTTGGGATCACCGCGAAGATATAAGAACCGTCCGCATCTGCGCCGTGCGCATTGGCATCATTATTGGGTCGGCGAGGGACGTCGTAAGATTGTGCTTAAATGGATTAACACTATGATTATCAACGCGGAAGACGGCGAGACGGGCGTGACGGTGCGGATTGTTGAAAAGGAGGAGGAGCAAAAATGATTCTGATTGCAGCGATTTTCATGACGATTTTGGGGTTTAGTATGCTTTTCACCGGTGAGGGGTACATGAAGGCATATTGTCTGTATTGTTGGATGATTGCGTTTTTTCTGTGGATGATTCTGCTGAGAAGGCATGACATCTGAATGAAAATACCGTAGGAACTACGGGAATTTACGCCTGTGGAGATCATATAAGACCAGAGATGGATGGAGCAATGAAGCAGGAATCCCGCGACTTCAGTCGTGGGAGGTTCAAGGGAGGAAATAAAGATGATTCTGATAGCGGCGATATTTTTCATTGCGTGTGGTTTTCATACGCTGATCTTCGAGGGTTCGCCCAATTGCATTTACTTCTGGCTGATGGGCGGCGGCATTATCGCGTGGCTCAAGTGGAAGTGCTATATCTGATCGAGACGATCAGAACAAAATAAAATGACTATACCCGACCGGGTACAAAAGCACGACAGGATAGTGCGGATATACCCGGTCGGGTATAATTATTGCACGCAGTCAGAAATGATTGCGTGCATTTTTGTCTGAATTTCAATTCCTGCCTTCGAGCGGGAATATAAGATGGGAAGGATGTGGTGCCTATGTTGGTGATGATGTGATGAACGAAAGCAACTCCAATATGATAATGAAAGGATTTTGAAATGAGCACAACAACACAGAACGAATTAATGACACGCGAGATGAGGGATTCACTTGCGGCAAGAACCGACGTACTCGAGAAGGTGAAGCATCTGCTTCTCCTGCCGGGCATCGAAATGATGACATCAAAGCAAGTCGCGGAGTATTTCGGGGTAACTCCAGACGTTCTTCGTATGGTTTATAAGGCGAACAAAGAAGAAATCGAGAGCGATGGTGTGATCCTGATGAGACCAGATGACTTTAGGCGTAAAAACTTTTTACGCCTAAAGACAGGCAAGCGTGGAGTATCTGTATTCCAACTCGAGGATGGCACAATCATCGAGGTTCAGAACTTCGGCGTCCGTTGTTTCTCCGCCCGTGCGATTCTCCGCATCGCGATGCTCCTGCGTGACAGCGAAGTCGCGAAGGAAGTCCGCACACAGCTGCTGAACGTGGTTGAGAAGGTCGAGCCGGAACAGAGAGTGGTAGAGATCAACAACGAGCTCGACCTTGGGCGGGCGATCGGCGACGCATACTCGAAGGGCGATATGAACGCGTTGTTGTCGGCTTGTATGTCGTATAATACATACCTTAACCGGCATATTGACGCGCTTGAGAGCGAGAATGATCTGCTGGCACAGGGAATCGGCAAATGGGGATTCTCGAAGATCCTTAACGCGATGATCCGGGCGTATGGCAGCTACGCGATGGGCGGCAATTTCCAACTGGCATGGAATACGTTCTTCAAGGAGCTGTATTCGGCATATGGGATAGGACTGAAGATGAGAGACCCGAAGGGACCGACGATAATTTCGAGGCTCAGACCGGAGGAAGAACCGATGGCGCTGAAGGTCGCGACGGCGATGTGTCTGAGGAAGAACATCAATCTGGAAAGTGTCATCAATGAAGTGAACGCGAAGGAATTGCAGATAGGTCAGTAAAAGAAAATGGTCCCGAAAAAATTTCGGGACCTATACTAAAACGGTTGTAACCGGAAAATATTACCAAGAAAAATTATGCCGAACCCACTTGAAATTTGTTGTCGAGTGTGTTATAATGTAGCCAATAAATACCAAAAGGAGAATGATCGCATGAAGAATCCGCCACCAGAATATGAATATGACCGTGCAGAATCGATATGGGAGACGAGGTACGGCGTTGTGACATTGCATGGAGTCGTCGGAGCTCCGAAGAACGTGATCGGTTATTGCGAGCGACATCATGGTTATATCACGAAGAACGAGGCAAAGCAGCATAGGTGCGAGGCGAAGGAGTGTTATCATCTTCGCCGGATGACAAGGGAGGAGGTTGAGGCTGTGTCGCATAATATACGTTTGGACGACATGGAGCCTGTCGATTGAGAACATATATACAAAATTTCCGTAATCCTATTGACAAAAGACCGTTCGAGTGGTATAATAGATACATTAAAACACTCGTTCGGGAAAGGATGAATAAATGAACAAGGCGAGAAGAAAGCAGTTGGCTGAGTTGAAGTCTCAGCTCGAAATGATCAGGTCGGATCTGGAGGACGTGATTTCCGATGAGGAGATGGCGAACGACAGTATGATAGATGGGTCTCCCCGGCGCGATGAATCGGATGACGCGATTGACGCGATGGAAGACGCGGTGAGCGCGATTGAGTCGGCGATGGATGAGATCGAGGACGCGATGGATTATCTGAGCGACGCTGCGGGAGGCAAGATATGACCAGACTCGAGGGGATCAGGAAGAGGATAGAGGATGCGGCGGCGGTGGTGAATGCCGTCGCGACGAGGGATTATATTAACTCGCATGACGATGACGAGATCAGGGATACATATAATGAGGGTGTGTTTGATCTGTTCCGTGCGGCGTATGACTATATGGATGCCGGAGGAGTTGTGAAGATTCAGTGCGTCCGGGAACTGTATTATGCAGATATATTCGATACTGTCGAGAATATTCACGGAGTGGTTGTGGAATTTATAACTTGACATTTCCGTGATAGTGTGGTATAATATACTTATCATCCGATACATAGATTAAGGGGTGATAAGTATATTATGAAAGAAAACAATATGAAGCTGACAGTGGAGCGCGTCGCGGACAACCAGTATGTATCGCTGATGACGGTTGCGGATATCGGACAGTATTTCGCGGACGGTATGATAATACCGTATCAACAGGACGCGGAAGGTCGGCGTGTCTCTACTACCAGAAATTACGCTGTCGGACCGGTGAATATGCGTGATAATATTAACCGGATGATCGACCGTAAGTATTACTACGACAGTTTATATTGCGTCGCGTCTGATGATGCTGTATTTGAGAATGGTCAGCTGACTGTTCCGGGCGGTTTGCGCATAGTTCGTGGCGTTGATCTTTGTGAGGCTTGCGGATTTGTGAGTGTCGCTGAAAAACAGGACGAGAAATTGATGGGCAGCAGGTTTGTTGTCCATGTTGTGGTCTGCGATCGAGACACGGAAAACGAGGTCGTCGGGCAGTGGTTGACTGTCAAGGCTGATGTTGTCCGGAAGCCGTCCCGTGTGGCGGGTGACGCGGTTACCGATATGATGGTTGGCGCGTTTGAAAAGAATCGCGTGCTGTGTGGTCTAATTGGCGATGATCTGACATATCCTATTCAGGCGGCGGTGATGAGGAAATATCTTCCTACATTCTTTGAGGCAAAATACGTAACCGGTGAAAACAAAAATGATCTGGTAAATTATCTGGAGAAGTTTTACGAGATTGTCGCGGAGTATTATAAGGAAGATTTTATCAACAAGGAGAGGTCGAGAGAGCGGAACCGCATCGTCACTATGCCGGAAGGCGAGTATATGATGCTGTATCTGGCATCGATAATGATTAAGTCGCGCGATAGCGAGGCGTTCCGGGAGAATCTGTGCGGCATCCTTGACAGACTTGATGTTTCCGCGATGGAAAGCATTGAGGGCAGAAATATCCATAAGGAGAAGCTGTCATATTATTCCACAGCATTAATGAAGAGGGTCGCAAAAGCGGCGAATCCCGACGCGCAGAGTGTTCTTGAAACGTATTGTTCTGCAAAAGCGCTTGAGTACAGCGGTCAGGAGAAGAGTGCGTATGTGGATAAGGCGTTGGTGCTGTACCGGAAGATGAATGAATTGGTCGCGAGGGCTGAGTTTGAGGTCGGCGTCGAGCTCGCGAACGCTGACGCTGATTCGGCGATGCGTATCATAGAGAATGCGGTTGATGGTCTCGGTGCCTCTGCTATGGAGAGAATGGTTGGTGTTATCAAACAGTACATGGTCTGGTGTATTGATAACGCGAATCCGAAATACGGTCGTTATTTTGTTGACGGATTATCGGTTGACGAATTCCGTGATGATTATGTTGCGAATCGGTATTTTGCGTCGATTGAGGATTTGAGGCACGTGCTTGATGACACTGTGCCTGAACCCATAGATCTTGATGATGATGAGACGTCGGTTGGCGCGTATGACAGAATAATCGCCCAGTTGACATGGTTCGGATGGGAGCCGTCGGAAGCGACGGTACTTCCGTTCGATTCGATGGGCGATGATCATGTGATCCGTGCGTTCGGGAAATCGATTGGCATCGACGATGTTTTGTACGACGAGATTAATCGGTATCGGGAGAAGCAGTATATCCCGAAGGTATTGGCTCGCGGAATTCAAAGAGTTCCGATAAATCGGATGTCGGCGCTTGTAGCGACAGGGGCAAAGAAGCTTGACGGAAGCCGAATGATGTCGAGGATTCAGGAACGATTTGTTGAGTATTGCGCAGAGAGAAAGCGGCGGGTGTCGCTGCATGATGTGTGGATGTCTGGAATATTCGCCCGTGCGAGCGAGGCGGGAGCGCCGTTTGATTCGGTTACGGGTCAGGCGATAACATCGACATACGCTAAGGACTTCGAAATTTACAGACGGATAAATGGATGAATAAGTGAACAGATGACAGACAGTCGCGCTCCGGCGCGGCTGTTTTGATTTTATAAAACTTTTGTAGAAAAAATTAAATTAAATTTAGCAAAAGGTATTGACAAGGGCAGACATTTGTGATATAATGGAATTACTAAAGGAAAGGAGTAATTATCATGGTGGCACGCGGAGACATACTGCTGGTGAATTTCGGGAATCCGACAGGTTCCGAACAGGGCGGAGTACGTCCGGCGATTGTGGTGCAGAACGATAAGGGCAATAAGTACAGCCCGACTGTGCAGGTCGCGCCGATTACATCGAAAATGAAGAAGAGAATTCCGACTCATATAAATATAGGAAGGGAGTGCGGACTGCTGACTGAGAGCACTGTGCTGTATGAACAGATGCGTGCGATTGATAAGAGCCGTATTATAAGTCCGCTTGGTCATCGCGAGATGACGACGAGGGATGATATAGCGATAGCGATATCGCTTGGGTGTGCTTCGTTTCTCAGTGAGTCGGATCAGAGGCTGATTCATGCTTAAGGAGGTTACAATGGAGAAGAGTTTCAGATTTATCTTTCAGGATACCGACGCATTCGATATTCCGGTGAAAATGGTCAAGGAATTTGAGATGGGCGGGATTCCGAAATGGAAGATGAGGATATCCGGAAATGGCGATGAGATGTACGCGCCGTTCGGGGTGCTTCCGCCGATAAGAAAGTTCTGGTCGCTCAGGAATAAGAACCTGACACAGCTCAGGATTCCGGAGTGCGTCATTGATGGTGTTCGCTATCTCGCGAACGCTATCGATACATATGATAATGATCAATGTGATTGGCGGAATATACCGCAGGAGACACGGGAGATCGGACATGATCTGGTGATAGGTGTCGGACGGGCGGTGAGAACAGGCTGATGACGGCGGAAGAGAAAATGATCGTGTCGCGTTATGCGTATCTGATAGATGAGATGATCGGGTCGTTTGAGGATGGGCTGGATCATGATGAGTGGTATGGCGCGGCGGCGGTGGCTTTGTGTGAGGCGGTGATAAGCGGGTGCTCCGATTCGGGAAGCATCCGAGAAAGCATGATCTGGGCGTTGTGTGACGAGCTGACGCGAAGGGAAGAGCGCGGAGATATGTATGATGTGCTGACAAAGGTCAGAACGATTCGATAAAACGATACTTCACGCATTAGCAATAGGTATTAACAAGGGAAAACAGTTTGAAAAGCTGAGATATATAATACAGAGAGATTGCTGAATATATGCTGACTGCGCGATTTGCAACAGAAGAAATCGGCGCGTGAAAATCAATAAAAGGAGGATCTCAGAATGAGATTATTACTTAAACCGAGCATACTTGTGGCGGCGATGCTGTCGCTGACGGCGTTGACCGCCTGCGGACAACCGCGAGGAAGAGTGATTGCCCCGATAAAACCGGTGATAGTGTCGGTATTGGCGGCGGAACCGGCGGCGAGAGCGGAGCCAGTGCTGGCGTGTGACGAGGAGGACGCGAACGGGATTGAGATACCGTCGGCGGCGTATTGTTCGGCGGAGACTGAACCTGATAATGATCAGGTGAATGTTCCGGAGCCGGAGCCTGAGGAGCCGCCGGAGCAGTGGAATGAGGACCTTGACGCGTACCTCGGCGATCTTTGCAAGAAGTATAAGGTCGATAAGAAGTTAGCGCTCGCGATTATAGAATGTGAGTCGGCGTTTCAGCCGGACGTGATAAGCGAGACTGATGACTATGGTCTGATGCAGATCAATAAATGTAATCACGAGTGGTTGAGCGAGGAGCTTGGCATTTCGGATTATCTGGATCCGAGAGAGAATATGCTCGCCGGAGTGTATATGCTGTCGTACCTCAAACAGTTCGCGGACACCGAGGAAAAACTGATTATGTGTTACGCACACGGCGTGAACGGCGCACGGGCAAAATGGTCGGATGGAATTGTCAGCACGAGTTATACGCAGAAGGTGCTGAAGGTTAAGAACGGAGGATAATATGAGCGTTGATGTAGAAGCGTCCATAATAGTTGGACTATGGCTTCCTGAGGAGCTGTGGGATATCCAGTATGAGGAGTGTGCGCAGGATCTGTTCGGCAAGTGTCTGTTCTGGGGCGGATATCCTGATAATGACGACGGAATGATCGTGGGCAAGCAGCTTTACAGAGTCAAAGACGACGAGAATGCGGTCAGGCTTAGCGAATATATCATCTGTGAGGGTTCGGCAAGGGTGTTGTTCGAGCAAGACGTTTTGCCGATGATCGAGGCAACCGGCTATGAGCCGTTAATAGATTACATAAAGAACCATATGGACGATGTGGATCGGTATCTGCTCGTCAGATGGTGTTGAGGCGGAGCGATGACAATAAATCAACTGATTAAGGAACTCCGAAAGACCAGCTGGGGTCGTTCGGTGAACGAGACAGACGCGCTGATGCGCGAGGCGGCAGGTTGCATTGAAACGCTGCTCGAAGCGGCGGTAATTATAATGGAGGAGAAGGAAAATGTTCCAGGTAAATGATAGAATCAAAATGATCGGCACCGATGCGACCGGTGTTATCACGAGCGTGCTCGATAGCAGCAGGTATGTTGCCAAGATTGATGGAGAGAGGTTCTCACAGATAGTGACCCGCAATCAGATCTATCTGACAGAGAGAACGGGATGGATATTCAAGACTGGCGATAAGGTTCGTATCAAGAATGATAAGGGGTTCGATGGTGCGGTTGGCTTCGTTCATCGTCTGTCCGAGGACAGCAGCATACCTTGCTATGTGGTAAAAATAATCGGAAGTCATGGTTCCGGTTCCATGTCGTTCACGGAAAAAGATCTTGCGATAGTGAGCATAGAGCAGAGCGATTGGGCGGTTATGATCACCGGACATGGAGATAAGACGGATGTGTTCTTAAGACTCGGCGACAGTGATTTCAAGCTTGTGCCAATACATCTGCGTCGATGCGTGACCGATGATTATGATATCGGCGTCGCGACATACGAGGCGGTCAAGAAGGTGTTCGGCATCGAGGTTGAGACGAAGTCCGCCGAAAAGGCAGGCGCAACTCAGAAATGGTCGGGTAAAATCGTCTGCGTTAAATCGAACGATGAGAATTCGTTTGAGGTCGGACATGTCTACACGGTCGAGAACGGTAGGGTTACATATAAGGACGGAAGCAGATCGATCGCGACATATAACAATCTGTATGAGTTCCAGAGTCTGACAAAGATGGGCGAGTTCGTTGAGCTGAAAGAAGGCGCAAAATGAGAACGTGCGCGACCTGCCGGAATCTCGGCGATTATTATCACGGATACTTCATGCGTGACCCGCATTACGAGTGCGAGCTCGAGTGGCATCTTACCGGATGGGAGAAAAGGCTGAAGGATATTTCGAAAGTCCCGGATGATTGTCCCATTAAGAAGTACGGGCTCGAGAACATCTACAAGGATGACGAGTAATGGATGGATTGTGGATCATTAACGTTAATCCTCCGGTGCAATGTCCGGATGCGACTTGGTTCGTTTTGGGCGGCATGGCAGTTGTGTTCGCGATAGTGGTTATTTGGGGTGTTCAGGATTATGTATGGCCATTGGATGGAGATGAATGGCTCGTGGTAATAGCGACCGGCGCACTGATGTCGATATTGGGTGCAATATTGGGAGGCGTAATTTGGTCTGGTGTTTCGGACGACGCGAAAAGATCAACGACCACATACGACGTCCTGATATCCGATGAGGTCAAAATGAACGAATTCAACGAGAAATACGAGATTGTAAGTCAGAACGGTAATATCTACACCATAAAGGAAAGGGAGAAATGATGCAGCATGCGCACGAGGAACTGATTCAGCTTCAGGAGCTGCCGCTTGAAGATAAGGTTAGAATGACGAAGATGAGGATACAGCAGTGGTATCTGGCGTTTGAGAGTAAGGTGTATGTCTCGTTTTCGGGCGGCAAGGACAGCACGGTGCTGTTACATATAGCGAGGTCGATGTACCCGGATATGCCGGCGGTGTTCGTGGACACCGGGCTTGAGTATCCGGAAATCAGGGAATTCGTGAAATCTGTGCCGGGTGTTACGATTGTGCGACCTGAGATAGGATTTAAGCAGGTGCTCGAGAAGTACGGGTATCCGGTCATAAGCAAGGAAGTCGCGGACACTGTGATGTACGCCCAGAAGGGAAGCGAGTGGGCACTCAAAAAGCTGTGTGGTGAAGGCAAAAATGATGCCGCCAATAAATTCCGTCAGCGTTTTGAGAAATGGGCATGCCTTAAAGACGCGCCGTTTAAGGTGTCCGCAAAATGCTGTCAGATAATGAAGAAGAGCCCGGCGCATAAGTACGAGCGAATCAGTGGAAATCATCCGATATTAGCGACAATGGCGGACGAGAGTCAGATGAGATACGCCGCATGGCTTGAGCACGGCTGCAACGCTTTCGACGCGGCTCGTCCGATATCTCAGCCGATGTCGTTTTGGACTGAGAATGACGTGCTTGAATATCTGAAGGTCAACGACGTTCCGTACTGTCCGATATATGGCGAGATTGTCGAGGATGATGGCGAGTTCAGAACGACGGGCGCGGACAGAACCGGCTGTATGTTCTGTATGTTCGGCGTTCAGCGAGAGAAGAATCCGAATCGATTCGAGAGAATGCGTGAGACCCATCCGAAGCTGTACGATTATTGTATGCGACCCGCAAATGGGGGGGGCTTGGATTGGCTGAAGTCCTTGATTACATTGGGGTCGCCCATTAAGGAGAAGGTATGGATAGAATAGAAGTATTGAGACGCGCGGTCACGTTGATTGCAGACGAGTGCGGCAGACATCAGTTGAGCGCGGAGGGGTGCGATGGATGTTTGCTGTGTGATAAAGAGTCCGGAAACTGCCAGATTTACAGATGTGACGCACCGATTGAGTGGGACTTTGACGCGTGGATGAAGGAGCATAAAAATGGTTGAGCAAAAGCCTCCGCTCGAATGTTTTGTCTCGTGTGATGATGTTGCTATGGTAATATGTGTCTTTACCCAGACACGTGGTGGCGGACGTATGCTTGTTAAGAAACTGTGTAAGATGGGCGCGACGCTAAGAGAAACGGGTGCGGCACTATATGAACTTAATAAGAGCTATCGTTCGCGAGAACGTGTGATCGGGATGTACGCACCGTCGGCGATGTGGGAACGAAGATCCGATTCCGGGTTTGCGCCTATAGATGTTGTGTCGGCGTATTTTAGTCCCAAGGAAGGTCGGATAAATCGTATTTACAGCGACGATGAGGAGTGGTTCGGTACGTATATTAAGAAGATCATCACTGAACACGAATCGACTACCATGATTCCACCGTATGTGTATATCAACGAGCGTGTGCCACGTTATGATTCCGGTATGCCTGAGTATTGTAAGCACGAGATTCAGGAGTTTCTGCGAAAGACTGGATGCAGCGAGAAATTTGTCGAAGAGATTGATGATAATTTCTGCCGGGCGTTTGGTGTAACGGCGCGAGCGATAGGAAGGGATCTGGCAAGGGTGTACGGAGGTGCAGAATGAGGATTAATCGGTACGGCGACAGATGGAACATGGAACTGAGAAGGCAGAACGCATCGAACAGTGACGTAAAATGCTTCCGCTGCGGGTGCGAGTTTGACTTCAGCGAAAATGATGTCGAACAACAGCGCAGTTTGCTTTTGAAGCAGAAGCGTGGTGTGGTGTATTGTCCATGCTGCGGCGAGGCGAATACAGTATGGAAGAGATACTGGCCATATTACGAGAGATAAAGGGAGAATCCATATGAAAAAGGAATTGTTCGTTCCGTTTGACGGTAAAGGGAACTTGCTTGACTACGTTTACAGTGATATAACCGATGACGAGAAGGATGTTTGTCGAAGAAACGGAGTAGTCATCCGCGACAAGGGACTTTCGTGCATGATGTTCATGCCGAATTATGAGTTCAGTGACACCATGATATTCGATGGCTTTTCCAGAGGAAGGTCATCGGTCAAGGCGCACTTTGTGAGCGAGACCACCGGACGTAAGTACGAGATGTTTGTCTCAGATCTGGGTGATGCGATAAGAGCCGATGGTCTTCATAATGCTCGGATTGACGGGAAGTTTACGTTCACCAAAAGGGGACAGAACTATGGGGTAAAGATGGTGGATGTAATCGATGGCAACAAAAATTAGACCCTGTCCATTCTGCCACGACGCATGGATGTATGTCAGCGACGGCGATTATTACTCCGGCTATGAATCCTACGGCTACAGAGTCGAGTGTCGGTGTCACTGGGCTTGGAAACAGATCGGATGGCAGAAGACGAGGGAAGAAGCGATTGAGAAATGGAACAGGAAGGTGAGTGAGAACGATGGCTAACTATCTGAAGAATGGCAAATACATCAAGAAAACTGATGTGCTTGAAATTCTATCGCAAACATACAGAAGAATGACCAATCGCAATTTCAAGGCTGAGTTTTGTGGCGTATGGGATAAAATACGTGACTATGACGGTCTGGAAGAATCGGTTGTGCGATGCGCGAATTGCTCTTATGCTGTGCCTATGGGAGACAAAAAAGTGTACTGCCAAGCATTTAATTGCGATGTTCCGAAAGAAGGATTTTGTTTCAAAGGAGTGAAAAACGATGCCTGAATACATTGAGCGAAGCGAAGTAATTGAACTGCTGAAGAGCACCGAGATAAACGGCACACCGTACATAAAACGCATCGTCAAGGCGACCGTTGATTTGGCAATCGAGGCGATTTCGGATGCCGCTTCCCGAACTGCCGGGAGGAGAAAACAATGGAGATTAGCATAGTAAAAGAATGCCACGAAATTAAAGCAGTATGCGAAAAATATGGATACGGCAACGTGATGGAATGGGCATCTGCTTTGTGGAGATACGACTACGTTAAAAAAGGCTATGGCAAAATGCTTGGAAGTTGTTTCGTGCCAACATGTCCAGACTTTATCAAAGCGAAATTTAAGTGCGAGAAGTTACACAGATTATACGATGATCTCGTAGAAAGAATTCTGGAAGGAGAAACTGAAGCACAGGAAGAAGAACGCAAATGAAAGAAACACGAATGAAAATCGTAGTCGATAAAATGCCAAAAACGGCGGAAGATTGCCTATGGGCGCATCGAAGTCTTTGTGGGTATGTCTGCTATGCCGCCGGAAATGACGAGTGGAGTTCGCAAGGATGCGTGATTTATTATGGCGGCGAGTGTCCTCATCTGAAAGAGCTACCGGAGGAAAAGAAAGCGGAAGAGGCGGAGCGTGTCACAGTGTGGCAAGCCGCTGCCGAATTTGGTCGCTCCGCAAGTGACACATGGGAAAATGCGAATAGTGCGACCAAGACCTTGGCTGACGCACTGTACAAACCGGAGGAGGAAGAATGAACAACACGTTCGAAAAACGCTCAATGGCGTTTATGAACTGTCCGCGGAAATTCACCGCCGGATGCAATCTTATCTGCGAAACGTGCTTACACAGCGATCCAGATGGGCTTAGGACATTGCTTGATGATGTCAACAGACTCGGGAACGGCTAAAAATAATGGAGGATGAAAATGGCTGACGCACACATAATCTGGAAGGAACGGGAAGTCAGAGAAAAAACATATTATAACAGCGGGCATTTATGGGAAGGTGAACCGGTCTATTTTCTGAAATACGTTCACTACATTGACAAAATTCCACTCTGCTCCCGCTGTGGCAAGCATATCGACGGCAGATTCATGCACTACTGCCCGAACTGCGGCGCGAAATTGGATAAGGAGGTAAAAAATGTCTGAATACATTAACCGTAGGATGTTAATAGAACGGATAAAGAAGCTGCCCACATACTGGGCTGATGATGGCGGCACTTATGGTGGACAACAAAAATACCCCGATGGGATGTTTCGTCCCGAGGATGTTATTGCGTGCATCAAGAGCGTTTCTGTCGTAGAGATAAGGCATGGACATTGGATTCACGTATGCAATGGATCGTATGGAAACAAGCAAACATACTGTTCTGTATGCGGTGGAATTATCGAAGGGCAACTAACCCCGCCGTATTGTGCCAATTGTGGTGCAAGGCTTGACGGGAAGGAGACCTATGAATATGAGTGAGTACATCACGACGGTAGAGTATCCCGGCACGAAGTACTGTCCGGATTGTGGTTCGATAATGACAAATTAGGAGGACGAAAATGGACGCAGTCAAATGCTTTGAAGAGTACGACCGAATGTGCCGTCAAAATTTCGACTGTTTATGTCAAGGTTGTGGCATCAACGAAAAACGCAATGGAGATAGCTGTAATGATTACATAAAATCTCATCCCGAAGAAGCGGTCGGGATTATCGAACGGTGGTCTCTTGAACATCCGAGACCCAATCGGCAGAACAAGCTGTTGGAAGTATTCCCAAGCGCGAAGGTTGAATTAGGCGTACTCGCATTCTGCCCAGCAGAGATGGATACGAAATTTGAATGCCCGGCTATGGAGGAATTGTCTTGCTTTGATTGCCGTAAAAAATATTGGCTTGCGGAGGTGCGTGAATAATGGACGCAGATAAATTCTTTGAAGAGTATAACAGAATGTGTAAGACATATATTTCACATTCTTGTGCGGGGTGCGGAATTCCGAATCGTATGAGGGATCGTGTGTCTTGCAGAGATTACATTTTCAAGCGCTCCGCCGACGCCGTCGAGATTGTTGAAAAATGGAGTAGGGAACACCCTCGTAAGACTCGGCAGAATGAGTTCTTAAGGTTGCACCCCGATGCTCGCGTTGTTCAAGGAACGTTGGCTATCAATCCATGTCAGATTGAGCTTTCGCGACTTAATACGGAAGAATGCCATGCGTACATGGATAATGAGGCAGGATGTCTTGCCTGTCGAGAGGAATACTGGAACGCGGAGGTGTCAGACAATGCAGATTGATCGTTATAATCGCCATTCGTTCAGCGATATAGTTGTTTCTGCGACAGTCTTCATTGTGATAGCGGTGTTTATAATCTTCGTCGTTGGCACCGTAGTCAACGAGATGTATCGCATAGACGAGGGAATGATCGTCGACCGGTACATAGTTTGGGATACGGTAAATAAGATCCCTCGTTCGTCATATGTATTCGTGATTGAAGGCGAAAAAGACGGCAAGACGGTTCGGTACTCGTGTTACGTGTCGGTGAAGGAATACGATACCTACAGAATCGGGGATTGGTACAAACGATGATTAAGATAATTAAGCCAAGTAAGATACCAGATACGACGAAGCGCTTCAAATGTTCCCGTTGTGGGTGTATTTTTGAGGCTGACAAAGGGGATCACGCTGATCGGGAGAATCAGGAGGAAGGCAATGCTGATACGAATTGATGGACCAGAATTCTATGTTACCTATGTGTTGAAGAAGGTAGGCGTCACTTATCAAAAGATAACATCCGTTTTCAAACTGAAGGGACCGGGTTATTTGGAGCGTCATGAGATGCTGGTGGCGAATATTGGAGCACTTCCAAAGTTCATGGAGGTTCTCAGAAAGATTCCGCAGTCGAATGTTCTCGTGAGACAGCCTGATTTCGAGGCGCGACAGAAGTACAGCGATCTTGTAACAACGGAGAACCAGAAATACTATGAGCTGCCAATGATAATAACGACAATGGGAAAGAGGATGATCTGAACAATGGGCATGGCTAAGGTTGTCCGGTGCGCAGACTGTCAGTTTAGCGAGGATCTTCCTCGCGGTATAAAGAAGTATTGCCGCATTCTTGATGTGACTATGCGACCAGATGATTATTGCAGTCGCGGAATGGATAAGGGGAGCATTTTCATCCCCTCAAATCCTGACGGTGGATGGCGGGGCGGGCAGGCGCTCGAGCTGGCAAAGTATATGGTCACAAAATGTGCGCGAGATGAGAAACAGATCAGCAACTTGTGTCTGTGTCACATCCTATACATTATTCAGCGCGAATCTCTGAGGCGACATGGTAAGCGTGCTTTTGATGATCGATTCGAGGCATGGGCATTCGGCGCTGTGATCGTAAATGTATATTATTACTTCTGCGGGAATGGTGCGATGCCAATTATAAGTACATATGATGTCAAACCTCCGAAAAATCAGTCCTTTATCGACGAGATTGTCGAAAAGACGCGAGAGATGGAGCTATGGACTCTGAACAAACTGGCATATCCTCGTCGGTGCGCATGGGAGCTCACGTTTGACAAGGGCAGAGGAAATAGAAAAATAATCCCCGACGATTTGATACTGAGGTGCGGATGATGGATCGAGAGATAACATTCGATGATCTGCTGAATCAGGTTCAAGCCGAAGGAGATTCGCGGGGAAAGCTTGCAACGCAGGTTGCTCGACTCAGCGCAGACATGGCAAGGGAGATGATAAAGAATCTCGATATGGTAAGCGTTGTTCGCTGTAAGAACTGTATGCACGGCTCATGGAGATCGGGAGACCACTTGCTTTGTATGTTAAACGATTATTACGTGCAGGAAGATGGCTTTTGCAGCGATGGGTATCCTAAAGATGAGGGGCGATAAAATGTCAGATTACATAGAACGGGAGAAGCTTATCGAGGCTCTCGAACAACTCGGTACTACGGAAATACTCGCTGTCCCGGAGGCAGATAGGCTATACAGGCACGTCATGAAAGCGGTACGGTATTTCGCCGCAGCCGATGTCAAACCGGTTGTCCGGTGTTGGGCTTGTAAACATTCGGAGAAAATAGATTTCGCTCGAATCTGGTGCCGCAAGTATATGGCTTCGCGCTGTCCGGATGATACGTGTGAATGTGCAGTAGGAGGGTTTGACGAATGATTAAGTGTTCGCCGGACGAAATTCCGTGCTGTGATTTCTGCATCTACTGCATTCACGCCACGGAAGAGGACGAGTATCACGCACCCGGAGAGCCTGTCGGGTGTGGGCTACATAATGACAAAAAACATAATGACGAGGCGCAGATGTGCGGATATTGCGATGATTTCCATTGCTTCCGCGCAGGAAAGGAATAACTTATGAGGAAAATAATGGAACGATTCAAGGCAGGAGAAACCTTAACAGAAAATGACCGTATGTCGCTGGCGTATGGTGATAATTACAGGGGTTCAGAACTGGACGACGATTACGAGGAAGTCGAGACGGAAGAGGGCGAAGACGGCAGATGGACTCGCGGCATGGATACAATCTTCAAGCTCGGCGAAGACGAGTATTGGTGTATCCCGTGGCGTAAGGGATTGACTGAGTATCAGGAGGACGAGTTCTGGGACGATCCGTATCGCGTCGAAAAACGCGTTGAGACAGTTCAGATTGAGACGTGGGTGCCGTTGAAATGATCCGGTGGCTGCCGTATCCACTCGGGCATTGGCTGCTCGCATATCACCGGGATAAACTCGCCCCGATTATGATGGGACATTCCGAACTGTTCACAAAAGAGATGAAGCATGACTTCGAGGCATGGTGTCAGACCGAAGAGGGTCGGGAACACTGTCCGGGCGGCTCTAAATACAAAGAGACCGGGCTTAATTCTTCAAAGGGTTTCTGAAAAAAGTTTGGAACTATTTTAGCAAAAGGTATTGACAAGGGATAACATATGTGGTATAATAGTATCACAGGAACGGAGCGGGTGGGTCCCGGACCGGAAATAAAACTTAGATTTTAAGGAGCATGAAAATGGCGAATACAGAAACAATGACCATACATAACGCTCTCGCCGAGCTGAAGGTGCTCGATAAGCGCATAACTTCGGCGATTGACGAGGCGGTCTATTGCAGAGCAAATGAGCGCTCGAACACAAAAATCGCAGGGAAGACCCTGAATGAGTATCAGAACCAGATGAAGGCAGATCTCGCTTCGATACAGACATTGATTGCGAGACGCCACGCGATAAGGTCGGCGATGATTCAGTCGAACGCCGAGACTCACGTTAAGATCGCGGGCGAGGATTACACGGTCGCTCAGGCGATTGAGTTCAAGAGTCACGGACTTGAGCTTCTGATCAGACTGCGTGATCAGATGGTGTATCAGTACAGACAGCAGCGTGCTTTGGTTGAGACTGAGAACGGACAGAAGCTCAGAGACGCCGCCCAGAAGTTCGTTCAGATGTACGGCGAGCAGAAGGACGCGAACAGCGAGAAGCTGCTTGGTCTTATGAACTCGTACATGACCGACCATACATATGATCTTCTCGACCCGCTCGACATCAAGAAGCGCATCGACGAGATGACGAAGAAGATCGACGCGTTCAGAACCGAAGTCGATGCGGCGCTCGCAGTGAGCAACGCGCTGACATCGATCACGATCAGCTACGAAGTCAGGTAATATCCCGCCCGGTGGATGCCGGAACCCTCAAACCACAACACGGTATGTTTCTTACAGCTACATAAATCGTCATCAAATAAAGAAGCTGTTGATTTGCGTCATACGCAACGATGAAAAGCATCGGGCAAATGTAAGCCATATTATGTCGGCGAGACAATTCATGGTAAGTGTCCCGGCGAGCGGTTCGATTCCGCTGCTGTGCGTGGGCTAAACGGTAAAGCTTAATGATCAGGTCATAAAGTTTAACGCTTAATTTGATTTATCTCCCGGTTGTCCCCGAAAGGGCGTCCGGTTAAAGCTTACGTACTAAAGTTCAGGTCTTATTGTGTATGAAATCCGTGGATAACAGTAAGGTGTTGTTGTGATTGACCGGAGGGTGACTGCGCGGCAGGCGTTCACCGGGTATATATCGGTTCGTCAGATACCGGAAAAATCTGACATATGGATGCTTGGTGCAATGGTCAGCATAAGGGTCTCCAAAACCTTTGATTGCGGTTCGAGTCCGTAAGCATCTGCCAGCAGTGCAGTTCGATTCTGCTCGTTTGTCGAGGATTGGTATGACGAGTTCCGGTTCGAATCCGGCTTGGTTTCGGGAGTTATGAATCCCGGAACGACCCACTGGTAATGGCATGGACATGGCGTCCGGGAAAGACCGGAGAATGGCACCGGAGCCTTCGGGTCAGACCGGACGAGATTTGGTTGTGCCGGTGCCTATATGCGAGGCTTGGGAGTGGCGATGTTACCCCGTCGCCGGACGGTTCGATTCCGTTCACTTGCAATCAGGGAAATCATATATGCGAATATGGGCGGTCTTGGTAGAATAGGGTCGTTATACTTCATGAGCGCGGAACCTGCTCCCATAGCTGAAGGGTTCTTATGGTTTCCTTTACGGAAGATTAAGTCATAATGGTATTGCGGCGGTTTGCTAAACCGTTCGTCGTGGAAACACGGCGTGCAGGTTCGAGTCCTGCATCTTCCGCCAGCGCAAAATACGCGTTAATTATAAGGAGTACCAAAAAATGGAAATCAAGTATGAATGCCCGATCTGCCACCAGAAGTTCGAGTCACGTCTTAACAGGGACAGGTGCGAGAATGTGCATATGGAGAAGCAGAGGGCGGAGAATGACAAGATCATGGATATCTTCAGAAAGTTTTCTGACGGGTATGTCGACAGTTACGAGAAATATCTTGAAGCGCGTCAGCTTTTCCTTGACACGTCGGATGCCTTCATGGAGTTTCTAAAGGAGAACGGCGACGAGATTCCGAAGGAAGACCAGAAGAAGATCGTGGATCGTATATCGGAGCTCGATGCGAAGTATGACGATGATGATATCGAGGATGACGACGATATCGATGACGATGACGATGATGGCGATGACAAGGAGATCGTCGGAGTCCTCTCTGACATTATTGAGTTGCTCGGAGCGATACTTCATGACAAGGACGAGAACGATGACAACGTATAAGGACGTGTTCAAATGTCTGCTTGACGCTTTCGAGACAGACGGGATGCGTGATTACTGCGCGGATATGATTGAGAAAATTCCTGCCTACATATTCGATATGCCGTCATCCACGACAGGAAAGTATCATAACGCAACGCAGTGTCAGCCGCATGGTCAGGTGTATCATGTGATCATGTTCGGAACGATCATGAATCATCTGCTCCGTCTGAAATGCGTGACAGAGAAGTTCCCGGACGCGGAGAGACGCGATGAGATGCGCTGTGTGCCGATCTTTCACGACGCGCTGAAGTGCGGCGAGAAGGGTTCGCAGTATACGGTGTTCGAGCATCCGCTGCTCGCCGGGAAGTGGGTGCGCGAGACAAGGGTCGAGCATGACGTGTCCGCTGAGGTCAAGGAGCGTATCGCGAGGATGTGTGAGAGCCATTCGGGCGAGTGGACGACGAGCAAGCGCAGTACGGTTGTCCTCCCGGAGCCGCAGACGGATGAGGAAAAGCTCTGTCATATCTGTGATATTCTCTCGAGCAGAAATGACATCGATATGCAGCCTCCAGAGTATCTGAATGCGGTATTCGCCGGGCTTAATGCAAAGAAAAATGGTCAGGCAGATTCACTGGAGGAGAAAAAGACACAGCTGATAGAGCTCGCGAAGCAGATGATAGCGAACGGCAAAGACCGTGACGCGATTTATTCCGTGATAATGGAGCATAACGGCGGCAGGAAGAACCCGGCGTCGATCGGCGACACAGAGACTATCGACAAAATTCTGAAAGGACTGGAAACAATATGACAAACGAAAGCATGGCGGCAACCGACGGTGTCGAGGCGAAAATGATTGCGTCGACTGTGCCGGTTCAGAATCCTGCATCCCATAAGTCGTTCGGCGAAATATTCTATACGTGTAATTCGTTTGACGTGACGCCGTACCTGAAGACCAAAATGGGCAGTATAAAGTATCTTCCATGGGCGAACTGCTGGACGATCCTCGCGGGACTGTTCCCGGACTTTGATTACGAGGCGGTTGAGCCGATCGATCCGCAGACCGGAGAGCCGAAGCTGTTCTTTGTTATCGGTAACACTTGTTACGTCAAAACAAAGCTGACAATTGAGGGGCATACGATCTGCGAAAAGCTCGCGATCATGGACGGTCGGAACAACGCGATTCCGGTCGAGAATGTCACGACAAGGGACGCGCTTGACGCGCAGCAGAGATGTTTTGTCAAGAACGCCGGACGTTTCGGTCTGGGGCTGAATCTCTGGGTCGGCGAGGATTACTCGGAGAACGCGAAGATCGAGAAGAAGAAGCGCGACGATAAGGCGGCTGAGGAAACGGCGGCGTTGAACGCTGCGCATAAGAAGGTGCTTGATCTCTGTGTCGCGAAGAAGGAATCAGGCGTCGACGGCGACATGCTTTACAAAACGATTGAGCAGATTGCCGGAACGAGAAATCCAAATAAGATCAAGACTGTCGAAGAATGCGACAAGGTCTATGAAGCGATAAAGGCACTTGAGCCGGAAGGTGGAAAATAATGGCAAACTTTAACATGAACAAGGTAATTCTGGGCGGTCGCATGACGGCGGCTCCGGAAATGAAGACAACACAGAGCGGAGTGGCAATGGTGCAGTTCAACATAGCTGTGAACCGCTCGTACGCGGGCAAGGACGGGAGTGGATCGCAGGTCGATTTCATCACGTGTGTGGCGTGGAGAAAGACGGCGGAGTTCGTATCGAAGTACTTCACAAAGGGTTCTTCGATATGCGTGGTCGGCTCGATTCAGAACGACTCATACGAGAAGAACGGTGAGAAGAGGTATTCGACGAAGGTCATTGTCGATGAGGTGAATTTCGTTGATGGTAAGAATGATTCGCCGAATGCTTCCGCTCCGACTCAGGCAAATACTGCACCGGCGGCGCAGGCTCCCGCACCTGAAGCACCGGCAGGAACCCCCGAGGATCCGGACGTTCTTCCGTTCTGATTCCGAAATAATAACAGAGGGCGCGGGCTCCGCGCCTTTTGTTGTTCCCAAATTAGGGAATACCTGTGTCCCGATATGATTTAGCTAAAGGAATTGACAAGGGATAACATAGCAGAAAGGAACAGAACATGGGACAAAATGATTTCATCCTCGACGGCATCAAGTGGTCGTTCTCGAGCGTGAACGCCTACGCGACTTGTCCGAGGATGTTCAAGCTGTCTTATATAGACGGCATAAAGAAGTCCGGCAATGGCTTCGCGGAATTCGGCACGTTCGTTCATCTGATTCTGGAGCGGTATTACACCGGGAAGCTTGATTTCTTCGATCTGGTGCGGTTCTACAAGGCGCATTACGCCGAGAACGTTAAGCTCAGTTTCCCGCCGAATCGCTTCGTCGATCTGGCGAAGAGTTATTATGATGGCGGACTGACATATTTTACAAATTTCGAGGATCCGTTCGAGGGCTACGAGAAGGTGGCGGCGGAGAAGAAGGTGATGATTCACGTCGGCGGATTCCCGTTCGTGGGCATCATCGACCTGATACTCCGGAATGATCAGGGTAATTACATAATTGTTGACCATAAGAGCCATAAATTCGCGAGCAAGAAAGAGGTCGCGGAGTACGCGAGACAGATGTATCTGTACGGAGAGTGCGTGAAGGAGCTGTACGGAGAGTATCCGGCAAAACTGATCTTCAACGCGTTCCGCGAGCAGAAGATGTACGAGATCGAATGGAACGATAAGGGACTCGAGGAAGCGAAGGATTGGTTCGTCGGAACGATCAGGTCAATTTATTCGGACGAGATTTTTGAGCCGAAGCCGGACGCGTTTTTCTGTGATAATATTTGCAGCGTGAGGCACGTTTGCGACCGTTCGAGGGACTATATGCCGGAACCGCCGGAGGGAAGATAAATGCTGATAGAGCCGGAAAAGATTCTGAAGGCGAAGGAATTGCTCGGGGACCGGAACGCCGCTCTGATCGCGGATATCCTGAACATTCAGAATTATGACGAGAAGAATATGAAGGCGTGCTGTCCGTTCCACGATGAGAAAACGCCGTCGTTTATATATAACAGAAAGTCTTTCTGTTTCCATTGCTTTGGCTCCTGTGGGCGGAACTACGACATTATCGACGCGTATATAGCGACCGGTTCGACGTATGTCGAGGCGGTTCAGAAGCTGTTCGAGCTTGTGGATATGCCGTACAGCTTCGGTGAGAAGGGCGTCAAGACTGACCATACGTATTACTATCCGACGCCTGAGTATGACGATAATAATGATAAGGTTTACGACTATCTGGCGAAGCGCGGGATTTCCCGGGAAACGGTCGACCGTCTGGGGCTGAGACAGGACAAGCATGGCGATGTGCTGATACAGTATTACGATACGAATGATGTCCTGACGATGGTGAAGGTTCGCCCGGCGCATAAGGTCGAAAAGGGTCACACAAAAATCTGGGCGCTGACTGACGCGAATAAGAAGGCGTTCAGCACATCGCCGATACTTTACAACATGAATCGCGTAAACACGAATTCGCCTCTTGTGATCACTTCCGGCGAGTTTGATTGCGCGGCAGCGATAGAAGCCGGATGGCACAACGCGGTTTCGATTCCGATGGGCGACGCGAATACTCAGTGGGTAGAGAAGTGCTGGGATTTTCTGGAACAGTTTCAGAGCATCATAATCGTTCCGGATAACGATGAATCCGGAGCGAAATACGCGAAGAATATAGTCCCGCGCCTTGGTTCTTGGCGATGCAAGATAGCGCACGTCCCGACGACGGTTGAGCGTCCTGATGGCACAATGATCAGGATAAAGGACTTGAATGAGGCTCTGGTGAGACTTGGCAAGGAAGCGACGCTCGAGATACTGACACACGCGGAGGACTCTCCGGTCGCGTCTGTAGATGATCTGTCCGACGTTGAGGATATCGATCTTGACGAGATGGACGGCGTTCCGACCGGAATACTGGGGCTTGACCGCGAGCTTATCCGGCTGTTCTATGGGACGCTGACGATAGTGTCCGGCACACCGGGAAGCGGCAAGACGTCGTTTCTGTATCAGTTGATATGCGAGGCGCTTGATCAGGATATAAATACGTGGCTGTTTTCGGCGGAGCTCCCGGAGTCGATGACCAAGAACTGGTTTAACTACATACTCGCGGGACGTCGGAATATCGATACCTTTACAACGAACAATGGCGATACTTATTATAAGGTCAGGAAAGACGCAAAAGCGGCAATAAACGACTATTATAAAGGCAGATGGTTCGTATATAAGGATGATTACGACAATAATTTGGACGCGCTTATAGATTCGATGACCGACGTTGTTCGAAAATACGGGGTGAAGTTCCTTATTCTGGATAACTTCATGTGCATTGATTCGAATGATGATAAGTACAAGGATGAGCTCAAGGCGCAGACTGACACGATCAAGAAGTTGATAGCGTTCAGCAAGAAATATGCGGTTGCGACAATCCTCGTGTGCCACCCGAGAAAGATGATGCCGGGCATGAACGTCGGAATCTACGATATCGCGGGAACTTCGAACGTAATAAATCTCGCGCACAGAACGATAGGGCTTCGCCGTGTGAAGCAGGAAGAAAAGGACAATCCGGAGAAGATGCCGAAGGGCAAGCGCTGGCAGGTCAATTATGATGTGATAGCGACGATTATAAAGGACAGAATGCGCGGACGGTCAGACAAGGATGTTGGTATATGGTACGACGTTCCGTCGAGACGATTCTACACAAATGACGATGAGTTTGATAGGCAGTACAGATGGGACACAAAGACATACGACACGGCGCTTCCACCGCCGCCACGTGACAATGATAACGAAGTTTTCGGGGAGGTTAAAGGGACGGCATGAGTAACATGGTACAGCTTCACGTACACTCCGACTTGAGCTTGTGTGACTCGGCGACGAAGTTCAAAAGCTATGTAGACCGGGCGGCAGAGCTCGGTCAGATGGCGATAGCGTCGACAGAGCATGGTAAGCCCATGCAGTGGGTCGAGAAAAAGACGTATTGTGATTCTAAAGGAATAAAGTTCATCTATGGCGTCGAGTGTTATCTGACGGCGACACTCGATGAAAAGGTCAGAGACAACTACCATACCGTCTTGCTCGCGAGAAACATGGACGGCATCCGCGAGATAAACAGGGCGATAAGCGCAGCGACACAGCCGGATCATTTCTATTACGCCCCGCGACTGACGTTCGATGAGTTCATGAAGCTTTCAAAGAACGTCATAGCGCTCAGTGGATGCACGGCGTCTCCGCTGAATCGACTGAACCGGAATGATCCGGTCTACGAAAAGCTGCTTGCCCGGTATGATTACCTTGAGATACAGCCGCATATCGCGCAGGAACAGAAGGACTATAACATCTATCTGGCGGCGCTCGCGAAGGAGCATAATAAGCCGCTTGTGGCGACGACCGACGTTCACAGTCTTGACCAGTACAAGGCGGAATGCCGCGATATCCTGATCTGGGACAAGCATGGAAGCGGATACGAGGACAGCGACGGCTATGACCTTACATATAAGTCGTATGACGAGATGGTAAACGCGTTCAGAATCCAGAATTGTCTTCCGGAAAATATCTGGATGCAGGCGCTCGAAAATACGAATGTGATAGCGGATTCGGTCTCGAATTTTCAGATTGACCAGTCATTAAAGTATCCGATACTCTATGGCACACGTGAAAATGATGAGACAAAATTCCGGGAGCTCGTTTACACTAAGTTTGAGGAAAAGCTCGAGACCGGCGTGATACCGCAGAGCCAGAAGGGCGCGTTTGATCTTGCGCTCGCCGAGGAGCTGCGAGTATTTCATAAGGTCGGCATGGAGGGATTCATGCTATCCGAGGCGGAAACGATTTCGTGGGGCAAGGAACAGGGTTATTCGGTCGGTCCGGGACGAGGAAGTGTCTGCGGAAGTCGCGTGGCGTATGTCACTGACATCACCGATGTGAACCCTGAGACATGGCATACGGTGTTCTCGCGTTTCTGTAGTGAGAATCGCGTCGAGGTCGGAGATATTGACGTTGACGTCATCGAGTCAGAGCGTCCGCATTTCTTCGAGTATGTGATCAGCAGATTCGGTCAGGCGAAAACGGCGAGAGTGCCGACGTTCGGGACCTTGCAGAACCACGCGGTGATTCAGTGTATTTGCCGGGGGCTGAAAAACAAGCTCGGCGAAGAAGGCAAGAAGAAGTATACGCAGGACTATATGAAGAAGATAGTCGCGGACTTCGATGCCAACCCGGATGCCGCGAGAAAGAAGTATCCCGATGTCCTGAAATATTACGATGGTCTGGTCGATGTAAAGGTTTCGCAGTCGGTTCATGCCGCAGGAATTGTCATCTCCCCGATAACGCTCGCGGATAATTACGGCGTGTTCGAGAAGGATGGCGATCAGGTCATGATGATCGACATGGACGAGATTCATGATGTCGGACTTGTCAAGTACGACTTTCTGATTCTCCGCAATGTCGCGATAATCCGTGACGCATACGCGATGCTTGGGAAACCGTTTCCCAAGTCGCATGAGATTGATTGGGATGATCAGGCTGTCTGGAAGGATATGATAAAGTCCCCGATCGGGATATTCCAGATGGAGAGCCCATACGCGTTTTCATTGCTCAAAAAGTTTGAGCCGCATTCGATCTTTGATATGTCGCTTGTAACGGCGGCGGTCAGACCGGGTGGAAATTCATATCGTGATGAGCTTATGCAGCATATAGTCCATCATAATCCATCGAAAGTGATTGATGATCTGCTTGATGAAAGTCTTGGATATCTGGTCTATCAGGAACAGGTCATAAGCTTTCTTCAGAGTGTGTGCGGTCTGAGCGGTTCCGACGCGGACTCGGTCAGACGAGGAATCGCGAAGAAGAAAATGGACGTTCTGAATAAGTATCTGCCGATGATTCTTGGCGGATATTGTTCGAAGTCGGACAAGCCGAGAGCGACCGCGGAGCAGGAGGTCAATGAGTTCATTCAGGTCATCAAGGACAGCTCGGAATATATGTTCGGGAAAAATCATTCGATCGCGTATTGTCTGATCGGTTACATATGCGCGTACCTCAGATACTATCATCCGGGCGAGTTTATAGCGTCGCTTCTGAAAAACGCGGCGAATATGACCGATATTGCCGATGCGACAGAGCTTGCCGCGTCGCTTGCGATACCGATAATCTCTCCGGAATTCGGTTTGTCGCGCGGTGAATATTCCTACGATCCGGTCGAGAGGGTGATAGTGAAGGGGATTGGTTCGATAAAATCGCTGAACTCAAAAATCGGTGACGATCTGTATGAACTGGCGCACAAAAATCATTTCGATCATTTCGCGGATGTGCTTTTCACTATAAATGATTCGGTAAAAATTAACGCGGCACAGCTGAGAATTCTGATTGACCTCGATTATTTCCGGTGCTTTGGTAACGCGAACGAGCTTGTGGTGGTTGACACGGTTTACGAACAAATCAAGGACAAAAAGAGCATCAAGCGCGACGCGTATCCGGAGGGTTTGCTTGAAGTAATGCTCGGATCGTGCAAAACCTTGACGGCGGCTGGAAAACCGATGGTGTCCCCGACGATTGAGGACAGGCTCGGAATGCTCCGGGACGTTGAGGATTACGTGAAGACTCAGAATCTCCCGGACTACGATGTAAAGCGTAAGATGCAGATACAGAGGACATATCTCGGCTACATAGACTGCACCGGAAGGGCAGAGGATCGTCGGAAACTGATAGTGGGCGAGGTAAAACCGTCGAAGCGAAAATCGGACGGCGCGGTCTGGGCGTATATGATCAGTACAACGAGCATGGGCTCTGGCAAGACGTCACAGCTGACGATTCTGAAGAAGATATACGACGAGAATCCGGTGTTTGTAGACGATATAATTTATGCCGATTGCGTACAGCAGAATAAGAAGGGCTTCTGGAACCTGTTGGCATACCACAAAATAGCATGAGCGTGAGGGCTATCGCGAAATGCGATAGCCCGGAAAGGAACTTTTATGGACGCGAAGGAATTTTTCAAAGAGGCAGTGAGACTCTGCGACAGCGACGACGTAATGAATATGGACAAAGAAATGAAAGAGGATCTGTGGACGCTGTTAGATCTCGGTGCGGATGAGGGCAGATTCAAAAACGGATATGATGAGCTTATAGACTATGTCGAAAAATGGAGCAAGGATCACCCTTTGAAGACTCGTCAGGAGGTACTGGTAAAGCGTTTCCCGTACCAGCGATTGGATGCGGATGGACTTTCGCCCATATGTCCAAGGGATTTTGATACCCGTATAAAGCGTGATCGCTGTGACGACGATTGTCATGAATGCCGAAAGAAATACTGGACATCACCCGCCGACGAGGAGGATCAGGACGAATGAGTATCAGAACCGCGATTGAACACATAAGCGAGCTCCAGTCGGTGTCCGGATCGACGGCGAAGCTTGATATCCTCCGGAAATACAGCGATGACGAGGATTTCAAGAAATTGCTGTACTTCGCGCTGAATCCCTTGCTGGCTTACAAGGTTTCCGAGAAAACTCTTCGTGGAGAGATGACGCTTCCGGATGAACCATTCCCCGATATTACGATCTACGATATCTGTCTTGCGCTGAACGCAAGATCCGCTCTTACGAATGATGATATCAAGGCTCTGCATCAGTTCCTCGTTCTTCAGCGTGAGGATGAGGCGGAGTTTTACATACAGCTGCTGTCAAAGACTCTGCGTCTCGGCGTGACATCGACAACGGTCAACAAGATTTTCCCGGGTTTGATTCCGTCGTGGGAGGTTCAGCAGGCGTATCGTATTGACGACCATCCGGTAAAACCCGGAAAGAAGTTCTGGCTGACCCAAAAGCTCAACGGAGTCAGAGCTACCTATTATCGAGGAAAGATTTATGCCCGAAGCGGCGTTCCGTATGAGGGGCTTGCCCATATTATCCGAGTTCTGAATGATCTGGTAGAACGTATGGAGGTCGAATTGGTGTTTGATGGAGAGCTTACGCTGTTCGACAAGGGCGATCTCTCGGACAACGAGGCTTTCCGCACATCGACCGGCATTATTAATTCCGACGCCACCGACAAGACGATGATCGGCTATACGATATTCGACGTTCTGACCGCCGACGAGTTTGACGCGGGCGGCGGAACAGTAAAGTATTCGGAGCGAAGAGAAAATCTTGACCTCATATCTTCGTGGTTGAGAAACGACTATCCGGACGCGCATGTGTCGGTTCTGCCGGAGCTCTATCACGGCAAGGACGCGTCGGTTATAGATGGTTTCCTCGATCAGATGGTGCGCGAGGACAAAGAAGGGCTGATGCTGAACTATGACGTTCCGTACAAGCGCAAGCGTCATGGCGGCATTCTTAAGATAAAACGATTCTACACAATGGATCTTCGTATTATCGGAGCGGAGGAGGGAACCGGAAGACTCGCCGGGACGCTCGGCGCTCTGGTGCTTGACTACAAGGGCAACGAGGTGCGTGTCGGAACGGGATTCTCGGATGATCAGAGGACGAAAATGTGGAATGATCGGGACAAAATTATCGGAATGCTTTGCGAGGTTAAATATAAGGAGATATCCAGCGACAAGAAGACCGGGGCGGAGAGCTTGCAATTCCCGGTGTTTGTGTCAATGAGAAGCGATAAAGGAGAGGTGAGTTACTGGTGAACGATATTATGGAAGCGTTCCATAGAATGTGGAACAATCCGTTCGAGGACACCGGATGGTGCGAGGAGAGCGGAATTCGTAAGGCGTTCTGGAAATGCGTCGATAATGTGACTGACAAGGCAATTGCGACATTTAATGAAGAGGAGTGGTTCCGGAACTCCATACGAAAGAAGGTTATGCGTGAGATGGACAAGGACGCCAGGGACGCGAGACTGCAATATATCGCGAGCGAGCGTCTTGAGAGACTGCGGAGAAAGGTGCGCAAAATGGTTACGCGCATTTTGTATGATTCCATTGTTCGGGTGCTGTCGGATGATGTGTTGAAAGCCGAGATAAGATGGCAGGACTATGTGGAGTGGGAGGATAAATGAGAGCGACAAAGAGTTTTGTGTGCCGCCCGGAGGCGGCGACATATGTATCGGACGATTTCAAGATTTACGCCTGCGAGGTGCGGGAGGATATGTATCCTGATATAAAGCCGAATGTTTACGGTTCGGTGACGATAAAGGGATCGTTCGGAGAACTGACGACCGGCGCGGATTACGAGGTTACAGCGGTCGAGATGTTTGACCCGCGCTATAAGTATTCGTATCAGGTGCAGTTCATTCAGCCGAAGAAGCTTGAGACGGCGGAGGACGCGAAGAGGTTTCTCGGCGCGATAATATCCGAAAAGAAAGCGGAAAATCTTCTGAGAGTTTATCCGGATATAATCGAGCGGATAGTCGCGGGCAAACCGGTGGATCTGAGCCTTGTGAAGGGCATAAAGCAGAAAACTTTTGATAAACTCCGGCAGAAGGTGATATCGCATTATTCGATGTACGGAGCGATTACGGAGTTTTCCGGAATCTTCACGTCAAGCGTTCTGAAGACACTCATGGACGTGTACGGTTCGACCGCGAGGATAAAGGAAGAACTCATCTATGACCCGTACAGATGCCTTATGGCTCTGCCGGGCATCGGATATAAGCGGGTTGAGAATATTCTTACCACAAAGACGGAAGCGCTCGAGGCTATGCTCGGCAAGGATTACTTGTCAGAGTTGAGGGTGTCCGGGAAGCGTCTGATGGCGTGCGCAACTGACGTTCTCGCGGACAATGAGACGGACGGCAGCACCTTGAACGGTGTCGATGATCTGTATCTCGGATGCGAGGAGCGTTGCAATGAAGCGATAGGACACTTTAAGGAAATCTACAGTGACCCGAGATTTGTTTTTGTCGGCGAGAATATGATCATGCGCAAAGAGGCGTTCTGTGCCGAGGACGGAATTGTTCGACAGCTGAAGGCACTTAGAGAATCCGAGAATGATTGGGTGATTGACCCGGAACCGTACAGACAAGTTGATGATATTACGCTGACAGATGACCAATTCAGTATGCTCAGGCTGATTCTGAACAACAATATCGTGATTCTGAATGGTTATGCCGGAGCGGGCAAGACGCAGTCTACGCGCGGGCTGATCCGTATGCTAAGGGATAACGATAAGTCGTTTATATGCCTCGCTCCGACCGGCAGAGCGGCAAAGGTTCTGTCGGGATATACGGGCGAGGACGCGATGACAATACATCGTGCTCTCGGATATCGCGGGGAGTGGGACCCGGACGCGAGATTGTCCGAGGACATAGTGATTCTCGACGAGGTCTCAATGGTCGATATCTACGCTTTCTATCATCTGTTGATGGCGATCGACCCGACAAGGACGAAGGTGCTTCTGATCGGGGACGACGCGCAGCTTGCTTCGGTCGGATGCGGGAATGTTCTGCATGATCTGCTCGGAAGCGGCGCGTTCGCGACTGTCACTCTTGATAGGATCTTCCGGTACGGACGAGGCGGATTGTCGACGGTCGCGACCGATATCCGGCGCGGCAAGCAGTATCTCCGCGGTATCGCTCCGGGCGAGGTGAAAATGGTCGGCTCGGACAATTCCTATGGGTTTATTCAGGTGGACAACAATGATATCGTGGCAACTGCGACGAATATGTATGCGAAACTGCTGACGTCCGGATATTCGATAGATGATATCTGCGTATTGTCTGCGTTTAACACAGGGAATATAGGAACGGTCGAGATAAACAGATCGATACAGGCGGCGGTGAATCACTCGAAGGAAGAATACTCGACCGGAGATAAGCTGTTTCGCGTCGGTGATCCGGTGATCAACACAAAAAACAACTATCACGCGCGGAGTTATGACAGCAAGTTCTCATATATCGGAGAGGATTTCATAGCGAACGGCGAGATCGGGCGGGTGGCGTTGATCGACCATAAGAGTCTGTACGTCGCTTTCGGCGATAAGATGATACTCTACACATCGTTCGAGAATCTGCTGCTCGCCTACGCGATAAGCTGTCATAAGTCGCAGGGCGGAGCGTTCAGGGCGGTAATTCTGTCGACACCGCAGAGACATCGGAGGATGCTGACATCGAATCTGTTGTATGTAGGCGTAACTCGCGCGTCGGAGAAGTGCTATCATATCGGAGACGCCGGAGCCGTAAATGACGCGGTGAAAATCAGGGAACAGATAAACCGCAAAACCTTTATGAAAATTGTTTTAGAAAATTTTAGCCACAGGTATTGACAAGGGCTATCATATGTGGTATAATAATATCACAGCAAACGGCAATGACTATGAGTGGCGTCCGCCAGTGTTCGCGGAATAGAGTTCGGCATCACCGGACGGACGGCTATTCATGGTTTAGCCGAAGGTAATAACATGGGATAACAATAATTGAAGGGAAAGAACAGTCAATGGTTGTCAAACTGCTGGCGCATACGCCGGATCCGGAAAAGCTTGTGGCAATGGCGGCGAAGCTTTGTTACTCGGAGTCCTCAATTGAGGATCTGTCCAAGTCGCTGACGCGGGATAAGATAGAGATATTCATAGAAAGACTTATGGATCTCGGTCATGAGTCCCCGCTCGAACACGTGTCGTTCACGTTCGGCATTGAAGGCGTCTCGAGGTCGCTTTTGGCGCAGATCACACGCCACCGTATCGCGTCGTTCTCGGTTCAGAGTCAGCGTTATGTCACAATGGATGAGTTAAACTACACGATACCGCCAGAGATAGCGGCAATTCCGGATGCGGCGAAGGAGTTCGATGACGCGATGGAAGAGGATCTGAAGCATTATGATTCAATCAGATTGAAGCTTCTTGAAAAGCATTATCAGGACAATCTCGATGCCGGAATGGACAAGGGGAAGGCGTACACGGCGGCTGAGAAGAAGGCAAACGAAGACGCGCGGTTCGTTCTTCCGAACGCGTGTGACACGAAGATGATGGTTACGATGAACGCGAGGGAGCTGCTGAATTTCTTTTCGCTTCGCTGCTGCAACAGGGCGCAGTGGGAGATAAGGGAGCTTGCCGACGAGATGCTTCGTCAGGTCAGAATGATCTGCCCGAATCTTTTCTGCCTCGCCGGACCCGCGTGTGTAAGAGGTAAATGTTCGGAGGGCGCAATGGGTTGCGGTCATCCGAGAAAGAAAATAAATGAGGTGAAAGCATGAAAAAACACAATCTGATGCTCCTGCTGACCGGCAAGAGCGGGAGCGGCAAGACAACGATAGCGGACGAGCTCGAGAGGCAGTTCGGTTTGAAGGTCCTGAAGAGCTATACGACCAGACCGCCGAGAGAGAATGACACGAGCCATACGTTCGTGAGCGATGAGGAGTTCGACAAGCTTACCGACATTGTGGCATATACCGAGTACAACGGTTATCGCTACTGCGCGACGGCGGAGCAGGTAGAGAACAGCGATGTTTACGTGATTGACCCGGCGGGAGTGGAGTTCTTCAAGGAGCATTATCACGGAGGGAAGAGGGTGATTGATCTTTACATAAAAGCGGGTTCGAACACGAGAGCCCAGAGGATGTTTGAGCGCGGTGACGACCCGGATAAGATCGAGAGCAGGCTTGAGTATGATCAGACGGCTTTCCTGAATTACATACCGTACGCTTACACGAGAAACGGAAAGCACGCGGAGATAGACGACGTCGTGTGGAAGATCGCGATGGCGTACAAGACTTGGAATGGCGGTTCGATATGATTATAGCGATCGACCTTGACAATGTTCTGAACGATTTGGCGGACTTCTGGCGCAGACGCATCAATCAGGAATACGGTTACTACGTCGAACAGCGCGAGCTTAAGAACTACGACATGGCGGCGAACTTTCCGACGCTTGACAGGAAACAGGTCGAGGAGTTTCTGAACCGATACGACATTTGGCGGGATTTGACTCCGACGGATGGCGCTCAGGCGGTGGTGAAGGCGCTGAATATGACAGATGAGGTTTACATAGTGACCGCGCGTCATGGATTCCCTCAATATTATCCGACATTTGTCTGGCTTCGCCGGTACTTTCCATACATACCCGAGAAGCATATCATCTTCGCCCAGAATAAGGAGTTGATCCGGTGCGATGTGCTGATAGATGACTGCCCGGCAAATCTTGTCCGCGACGATTGCGTGACCTTGCAGTATAAGCAGCCGTGGAACAGCGACAGGGTATGGGGGACGGCAATCGTGAATGATTGGCTGGATGTATATCGGAAGATCAGGGCAATGGGAGGAGCCAACGAGTAAGCAAATGGAATATCAGGATAAGGTGTTATACGCGCTGCATTTGATAGAAGAGCAGTTAGAGATGATCAAGCAGCAGAATAATCATATTATAGCAGTGATGGAGACGATCAGCGAGGTCAATGCTGACGCTCACGGTTACAAATTAAGAGCGTACAATCCATGGTCGTTGTGATGGTATCGGTAATTTGCAGATTGATAGCCTATGTGTCGGTCTTGGCGTTTGTCTTTGGTCTTGTGGCAATGAGCGGCAACTACGGTTATTTATGGTTTCTTCTGCTGCTTTCGACCTGTGAGCTCATACCGACCTATGGCTACACGCGCAGAGTAGATGGAGATGAGAATGGAGGTAATGATGGAAAATAACGCGTTATTATACAGTGGTTCGAGTGTCGTGAACGCGAAGATAAACGGTCAGATGTGTCTGATTCCGCTTGACAGGCTGTGGGTGCTCGCCGACGAAGACGAGTATCCGGAGCATATCGAGCTTGACTACGGAGACGGAATGACGCCGCTGATGAAGATCCAGAAGATCGATATTAAGGACAGTCCAGAGGTGTTCCGGCATTACTGTGACTGGAACCTGAAGCAGCACGTCGATTGGACGAATGCTTACCGTATTGACGCGACAAGAAATCCTTTTGTGATGAGGGACGGAATGATCAGGGCGTTTCACCCGACAACAATTTCGCGCTCGTGGTCGGTGTTCCGCGATGAGCGGTTCGCGCGCAGAGACGAGAGGGACGAGGTCTTTTTCGGGGCTCTGGTCGGCTTGATTGTCGGGTGCGGCAGAATCGAGGATGATCACATAGATGTGATTATACCTCCGGAATGCAGTGTCCCTGATGATGGCATGGAATTCGTGCTGGAAAAGGGCGTCAGCATGAAGAAGCTCCGGGAGTTTCTGGACTATCAGCATATCGAGACGACCGGAATGCCGGAATGTCCGGATGATATGGGCTTCTCCGTGAGGGACGCGGTGTTTTGTAACACGTTGGTCGCCGAGATGTATATTGATACCGGAGATCACACAGCGTCTCTTCCGGAAAATTTGCTCATGTATAACGATGAGTTCGCGTCGAGCGCCATCCAGACGGCAAGATGTTCATGGAGAGCGATTAACCCGAACAGCGTTCTGCATAATCAGATTGTGTGGCTGTGTATGCCTTCAGGCAACGATGAGCGTACGTTTTCAGAAAACGACGTTCAATCAGAAGGTATTGACAAGGGCGAAATAGTCAAGTCATTATATCTGATACATACGCTGAATGGCAGGTTCCTGTGCAATGGCATAGACGCGAAGGCTTCAAACTATAAGGAGGACAAAATGACAAATGGCAGTAATTAAACGAAATGGCGAGAAGGTTGAGTTCTTCAACGGATGGGACGGCGAAAAACTCGAAGCTCTCGGAAAGGAGCGAGCAAAGCACAAATGCGCGCGCGAGCCGTTAGATGAATTCAGTTATCGGATTCACTATGACGATCACAAGAGGTGGGATTGCCGTGTTCACTTTTTAGGGAACTCAGTGATAACAGAATACTATTACAACGATCGTCTGGTAAAGAGAGAAACGACATGATGAAAGATTTATTTCAAGGAAAGGAGATGGCGACATGGACGGAATTTTTAACGCGCGAATCACCCATACGAAGCTGGGCTTTGAGGATCACGGCTGTTTAACCTTCATCCTTACGATCGAAGGTGGCGGATGGGGCGTTAATTACGGAACTTATTGCCTCGGTCATAGATGCGACAAGCCGGGCGAAAGTAAGAACATGGACGGCTACGGAGCGCTTATTCAGCTACTCAACACGTTGGAGGTTGATAACTGGGAAGACCTCAAGGGTACGTATGTCAGAGCGTCATTCGAGCACAACACAATGAAGAGCATCGGACATCTGATCAAAGACAAGTGGTTTGACTACGAGGAATACTATCAGATGGTCGAAGCCATAGCAGCGAACAGAGCGGAGTGATGAGTACAGAAATCAGAAAGGCATCAACTACGCCGATTCTCTACAACGGCGCAAATGCCGTATATGCGGAAGTGACCACAATAAAGGGTGTTCAACGTCTGATCACCACAATCGACCGCCTGTGGGAGCTGTCCTATCGCAATGATCACTTCATCAGAATCGAAGATCACGGACGGATGGTTGAATGCCGCATCGAGCGGGTGCACAAGAGAGCGTTGAACTCATATACGGGCGACTTTCTCGAACCCGGACAAGACGGCAAATCGAGTCCGGTACTCGCGCCGGAAAACCCGAGCGCGATACAAAGCGGCGAGATAGCATACTCAATGACACCTCGCGCGTTCGATGGGAGAAAGATGCCCGGGGGTCACGACAGCGATGATGGACAGTATCTGTCCGGAAGGCGTATCGGGCATATCGTCGCGAGCGGTTCGGTCGAAGATGAGTACATTGTATATCCGCGATTCAATATGCCGGGCGAATTTCCGGACTGGTATGTCATAGACGTTGACGTTGTCGATGATAAATATTATATATACGACAAACACGTGCATGATCTTTGCACGAGACAACTCAACATCGACACCAATCCGGACACAAAGATGCTGCCGGAGCGCATACTTCACACCAACACGCATTTCGCGCAGGGCTTGATAGATCAGCTTATAAGGGAGTATGAGTATGGCGCGGTATGGTATCCGAGATGCCTTATCAACCAGATAAACCTGGTAACCCGCATACTTAACAAATGCGTCACGACACCAAAATTCGTGTACGAAACTATAACCAAACCCGCGCTTACGGAATCGCCACGCGACGATTACAGCTATCGCGTTTTCACTGAGTCCGGAACATTTGTGACGAACTCGGTTCTATGCAAGACGGAGAGATGACTAATGAAAGTTATCAAAAGAAACGGTTCGAGGGTCGGATTCGACCCTCACAAGATTGAGGTAGCGATCCTCAAGGCGTTCGCCGAGATCAGGTCGGAGCTGACCGATGACATTAACGAATGCGCAAAGAAAATCGCCGGAGAGATTGAATCGACTGGCAAGGATATGTCGGTCGAGGATATTCAGGATCTCGTCGAAAAGAAGCTGATGGCAACGAAGTATAAGGATGTCGCGAAAGCGTATGTCGAATATCGGTACAAGCACAAGCTTATCCGTGAGTTCAACACGACCGATAAGACCATCAAGGAATTGCTGTGCGGTGAATCGGATTACTGGAATAATGAGAATTCCAATAAGAATGCACGCGTCGTAACCACTCAGCGCGATTATATCGCGGGCATTACCAGTACAGACATTGCGAGACGACTGCTCCTTCCCGCCGATGTGGTTGAGGCGGATGACGAGGGCATTATACATTTCCATGATAAGGACTATTTCGCACAGCTCAGTCTCCATAACTGCGAGCTCGTAAATCTCGAGGATATGCTTCAAAACGGTACGGTATTAAACGGAGTGATGATCCGGAAACCTCACAGACTTCTGACGGCAACGACCATAGCGACACAGATTATCACGGCGGTTACATCATCGTCCTATGGGGGGTGTACGATAAACTTGTCTCACCTTGCGCCGTTTGTTCGCGACAGCTATAACGCTTATATCAAGAAGTATCGTGAGCGTGGACTTGATGAAGAAACGACGAAGGAATGGGCGGAGCTTGACACTAAAAAGGAAATCGCCGATTCGGTTCAGACCTTCAATTATCAGTGTAATTCAATGACCAACACAAATGGTCAGGCGCCGTTTCTGTCGGTCTTCATGTATTTGAATGACGCGCCCGCATTTCAGAAGGAAACGGCGATGCTAATCGAGGAGTTTCTGAATCAGCGTCTGCTGGGCTTCCAGAATGAAACGGGACATTATGTGACCCCGGCGTTCCCGAAGCTGCTGTATGTGCTTGATGAGGACAATGTCACCGAGGGTTCTGAGTATTGGTACCTGACAGAGCTTGCCGCGAAATGTACCGCGAAACGTATGGTCCCGGATTATATATCGGCAAAGATTATGCGACGCGATAAGATTGACAAAAACGGCAACGGTAATGTGTATGGTTGCATGGGATGTCGTTCTTTCCTGACGCCTTATGTCGATAAAGATGGCAAGCCTAAATACTGGGGGCGCTTCAATCAGGGCGTCGTTACGATTAACTTGCCGGATATCGCGCTTTCATCGGGTGGCGATATGGAAAAATTCTGGAAGATATTTGACGAGCGGATGACGCTGTGCCATAAAGCGCTGCGGTGCCGTCATGAACGGCTCGCGCTGGCAACGTCGGATGTCGCGCCGATACTTTGGCAAAATGGAGCGTTAGCTCGACTTCCTAAAGGCTCTCCGATTCACCCGTTACTTCACGACGGATACAGCACATTGTCCCTTGGTTACGCCGGTCTCTATGAATGTGTGAAATATATGACAGGTGAGTCGCACTCACACGGCAAGGGCAAAGGGTTCGGGCTGAAGGTCATGCAGACCCTCAATGATTTCTGCAAAAAGTGGAAGGAAGAGGAGAGCATTGATTACTCGCTTTACGGAACGCCGATTGAATCCACTACGTATAAATTCGCAAAGTGTCTGAAGAAGCGTTTCGGAGTTATCGAGGGAATCACCGACAAGGATTACATTACGAACAGCTATCACATAAGCGTCCGCGAAAAGATTGACCCGTTTGAGAAGCTCGCAATTGAAGCGGAATATCAAAAGCTCTCGCCCGGTGGAGCGATCTCATATGTCGAGTGCGCCGACCTGACACAGAATCCGACAGCGGTTCTCGAGGTCATGCGGTTTATATATGACAATATCATGTATGCCGAATTGAACACAAAGAGCGATTACTGTCAGGTCTGCGGCTATGACGGCGAGATTCAGATTATCGACGAAAATGGTAAGCTGTCATGGCGGTGTCCGAACTGTGGCAATGAAGACCAGACAAAAATGAATGTCGCTCGCCGCACCTGCGGCTACATCGGTACGCAGTTCTGGAATCAGGGAAGGACACAGGAGATCAAGGAACGTTACGTTCATATCGACAATCACGAGGTGGACGAATGAGATACGCAAGTTTACGACGAATGGACATCTCTAATGGAGAGGGCATAAGAGTGTCGCTGTTCGTTTCCGGATGTGCGTTGCATTGTCCCGGATGCTTTAATCCCGATGTTTGGGATTATCAATATGGCAAGCCATACACAGAAAAGACGGAGAGAGAGATTCTTGATCTGATTGTCAAGAACCCTCATGTCAAGGGCTTGTCGATTCTCGGCGGAGATCCACTCTTACAGGAACCCGACGATATGCGGGCGCTGAAACGGCTCGTTGATATGGTTCATAATTCGGGGAAGACCGTTTGGATCTGGTCAGGTCTTACATGGGGATTGACAATGAGGATGAATCCAAATGATGATCGATATACTACAGCGCGACAGGACCTCATAAAGTCCTGTGACGTCTTCGTCGACGGACCGTTCATTGAAGAGAAAAAAGACCTCCGCCTGAAATGGCGAGGCTCATCAAATCAACGTGTGATCGACGTGAAGAAGAGCCTTGAGGCAGGACAGATTGTCCTGTATAAAGAAAAGAATACGATCTGACAAAAAAATATGCCGGTACGCGATCGTAACGGTCGCGTCCGGCGGATATGGAAAGGAATTTATGGAATACTCTGAGTTTCTGAAAAATAAGGAACGTTCGGTTCCGTGCTGTGGGTTTACCTTCTCGAAGGATGACATGAACCCGAAGTTGTTCGAGTGGCAGAAGGATATCGTGAGCTGGGCGCTGAAGAAGGGCAAGGCAGCAATGTTCGAGGACTGCGGTCTCGGTAAGTGCCACGGAGCCGGAACGCGTATCATGATGAGAGATGAGAACGGTCATCCATATTTCAAGAATGTCGAGGACGTGAAGGTCGGCGAGTTCCTGATGGGTAACGACGGAACCCCGCGAAGGGTACTGTCTCTGGCTCACGGGCGCGATGAGATGTATCGGATAACGCTCGGTAACGGAGACAGCTACACCTGCAATTCGGAGCATATCGTCTCGTGTAAAATGGGCGAGGATCACGACGGTCACCTTAAGGGGGAGACCGTAAATATTCCGGTCTATGACCTGATTCGCAAGACTCCGGGCGAGCTTCGCCGATTTTATCTGGGATGGAAGTCAACTCTGGATTTTGGTGCGACGGAATCCCCGATAGATTCGTACATTCTGGGAACCCGTGCTCCGAATGAAAGCGGGCTTTCAACGTTCGAATCCGACGACATAATATTTTCGGATAAAAGGACAAGAACCGAATTTCTTGCGGGGTTTCTTGACACATGGGGAGAGAGATGCCGTGACGGTCTGATACTTCCGATGGTCAATGACCGTGACGCGAGGATGATGAAGTTCCTGTGCCGGTCGCTCGGTTTCAGTGTTCGTGAGGAAATACTCGAGGGTCGTTTCGGATACACGCATAAGATTGTGATTGGCGGAGACCTGAGATCGATTCCGTGCAGAACGAACGTGAACTTCATTCCGGGTTACAGAACGCCGGAGAATCCGCTGTGGTACTCAATGAAGATAGAGCCTCTTGGAATGGGTGACTACTACGGCTTCACAATCGACGGGAATCATCTTTATATGCTCGAGGACTTCACGGTGACTCATAATACGGCGCAGCAGCTTGAGTTCGCCCGCATCGTATCTGAGCACACAGAACAGCCGACACTCATCCTCGCGCCGCTCGCGGTATCACGGCAGACCGTGAATGAAGGCAAGAAATTCGACTACAGCGTAAACATCTGCCGCAGTCAGAATGACGTCAAGCCCGGAATCAACATCACGAACTATGAGATGCTCGAGCATTTCGATTTGTCTCAGTTCGGCGGCATAGTGCTCGATGAGTCGTCAATCTTGAAGCATTATAATAGCAAGACAAGAACGCAGATAATCGAGAGCTGTCGCGGAGTGAAGTATAAGCTGTCCTGCACGGCGACACCGGCTCCGAATGACTTCATGGAGCTTGGCAATCAGTCTGAATTCCTCGGCGTGATGAACCGGACGGAAATGCTCGCGACGTTCTTTGTCCATGACGGCGGCGAAACAAGCAAATGGCGGCTTAAGGGTCACGCGGAGAAGGATTTCTGGGCATGGCTCGCCGGATGGGCGGTCGTGCTTACGACTCCGGCAGATCTCGGATACGACGCGACCGGGTATGATCTCCCTCCGCTGAATATCCAGTATATTGAGGTTCCGTCTGACAGACCTGTCGCGTCTACGCTGACCGAGAGAAGGGACGCGAGACGCGAAAGTCTCCCGGACAGATGCAGAGCGGCGGCGGATCTGATACAGCAGGAGCCTGACGAGCAATGGCTCATATGGTGCGATCTGAATGACGAGGCGGATGAGCTGACGAGGATAATCGACGGGGCGGTCGAGGTCAGAGGCTCGGATAAGACGGAACTGAAAGAGGAGCGGTTGACCGGATTTACGGAGGGAACCGTAAAGAGACTGGTCAGCAAGCCATCTATCGCCGGGCTCGGGCTTAATTGGCAGGGATGCCATAATATGATTTTCGTCGGACTCTCGGACAGTTACGAGATGCTGTATCAGGCAATGAGACGCTGCTGGCGTTTCGGACAGGACAAGCCCGTGAATGTTTACATAGTGACGTCGACGGCGGAGGGCGCGGTCAGAGACAACATTGACCGCAAAGATGAGCAGTGCAAGAAGATGACGGCAGAGATGATTGAACACACAAAAGAAATTCTCTCGAAGGAGATAAGGCAGACGGTCCGGATGACAGAACCGTATGAGCCGAAGGTAGAAATGGTCATCCCGAAATGGTTAGTAACAGGAGGATATGCGGCATGAAGGTGCTCGATCAGGTACAAGGAAACAATTATACGCTTTATCAGGGAGATTCCTGCGAGGTTCTCGCGGGGGTTCCGGAGAACAGCATTCACTATTCGGTGACGTCGATTCCGTTCGCGTCGCTCTATACATACTCGAACAGTGACAGAGACCTCGGAAACAGCAGGAACTACGCGGAGTTTGCGGAACACTACAGCTTCCTCGGGAAGGAATGGTTCAGAATCATGATGCCCGGACGTCTTGTGTCGATTCACTGCATGAATCTGCCGAGTATGAAGGAGAGGGATGGAGTGATTGGTCTAAAGGACTTCCGCGGAGATGTGATCAGGTGGATGCAGTCCTGCGGGTTCATCTTCCATAGCGAGGTCTGTATCTGGAAGAATCCGGTGACCGAGATGCAGAGAACGAAGGCACTGGGTCTGCTCCACAAACAGATCAAAAAGGATTCGGCGATGAGCCGCATGGGCATCCCGGATTATATAGTGACATTCAGAAAATCGGGCGAGAATCCGGAACCCGTCGAGCACACAAACGAGACGTATCCGGTCGGACATTGGCAGGAGGTCGCGTCTCCGGTCTGGGAGGAGTATCCGTCGCCGGTGTGGTGGGATATAAACCAGAGCAATACGCTCCAGAGAAAGAGTGCCAGAACGGATAAGGATGAACGGCACATTTGCTTTGCCGAAGGTACATTGGTACTGACAAAGCGTGGGTATATTCCGATTGAAGATGTAATCGTTGGACAGGATGAAACTTTAACGCACACTGGTGCATGGAAACTAATTATAGGGAAATCCAAAACACAGTGTGATGCTCCTGTTATACAGACAAGGGCAATCGGTGTGCCACATCTTATCTCGACACCAAACCATAAGCTTTTTGCTAAACATCCCGCTCAACAGAAGGATCGCAAAGCGGCAGTTGATAAAGCTCGTCCGGAATGGATTGAAGCGCAGAATGCAGAAGGATGTTATCTCGGCAGCATCTTACCACCAGAACAGGACAGTGACATCTCCGCACAGGAATGGTGGATAATAGGACGGTGGTTAGCAGATGGGCATCGCGATGTGCGCGACAAACAATTCTTTGTCTCAATAGCTAAAAGCAAATATGAGGCATTTGAAGAACACGCTGTTGGTCATATTGGTCATGTTTCAAATCACGGGGGTGTGTATCAAGTTGGACTTATCAATATGTCGGAGTCTGCACGTAAGGTCTTATTCGCGTGCGGTAAAGGGGCAAAAAATAAGGTCGTTCCATTTGAGGCGATGAGCTTAAATTCATCGTTAGCAAAATCCTTTGTGGATGGCTATTTGAGTGGTGACGGATTCTTTGGTCATGACAAGAAGATTTGCGCCACATCGATATCCCGTGCACTACTGCTCGGTATTGCAATATGTCTCAAACGTGCCTATGGGTTATCTTCGGCGGTCTATCAAGGAAGAGGTCCGCGCAAAAAGATGATACAAGGTCGTGAAGTCACATGCACGACAGAATGGAACCTTGTGGCGTCACATTCGTATTCGTTTAATTATGACGATGGCACATACGAATGGAAAAAGGTCAGAAAAAGTATTCCCGCTGGAACGGCAGATGTATGGAGCATTGAAGTGGATGGCGACCATTCGTACACGGCAGAAGGGTGTATTGTCAAGAACTGCCCGCTGCAATTATCTGTGATTGACCGCTGCATCGAGCTTTGGTCGAATCCGGGCGACGTGGTTCTCGATCCGTTTGACGGGATCGGTTCGGTCGGCTACGAAGCCATTAAGATGGGTCGCCGTCATGTCGGCGTCGAGCTCAAGAGAAGCTATTTCGAGCAGGCGGCACTGAATCTCGCAAACGCGGAGAACGAAGTGAACAGGGAAGGTCAGCTGACACTTGAAGAAGCCGCACATAGTGATGAGGTAGTGTAAATGTCTACAGATATTATTGCGGGCGTGATAGTACTATCAATACTCATAACATTCTTTAGCACCGTGGCTATAATGGTCGCATGGAGCGAGAAATTGATCTGCGATGAGAACGTAAGGGCGACATATCGTGAATTACGAACCATTTACACAAGTGATCCCGAAAAAGGAAGATGGGAGTTGTTCCGTAACAACGTGCGGTATACGCCTCACAAATCGGATCGTTATACCCGATGTATCGGATTTGAGTTTACAACTCCGTGGGGAATGATCGCGTATTACTTCGGACTATATTGTCCCGAGACACGCAAACAACGAAATACTCAGCGCGTAACGACGATGCTCAAGATCACAGAGGATGTAAGAGACCGTGCCAAAACACACGCCGATAACGAACTCGCACAAGCACGTGCCGAGATAAAAGAACTCCGAGAAAAGCTCTCATCCTCTTCCATGTCACAAGACAAGGCGTGGCAGACCAGTGACGCGTATAATACAATACAGACCGCAAGATGGAATAAGCTGCACAACATGGCAGATGGCACCGCTGCGCAGAGGGAAAACAAATGAGACTACCCGACACAGAAGAAATTAATCTTGTCTGTCCGATCTGTGGCAAGGAGTTCACCCGGACAGACGACACGAAGTACATTACCCACGGAGCATACACGTGCTCCTGGGAGTGCTTCCTCAGAACGATAAAGGGAAATATTATAAACAAGAAAGGCAAACAAGATGGAATCGTACTTTGAAATCGTAAAACCGTTCGCACGCAAGCACCCGGACGAAGACATAAAGCTTCCGGTTAAGGCAACCGAAGATGCTGCCGCCTGTGACTTCTTCTCACCAGAGGACGTTGTACTTCCGCCGCATAAAGTCGTACTGGTCTGGACGGATCTGAAGGTGATCCTTGAGAAGGGCACATGCTTTGATATCAACATAAGAAGTTCGATGGGAAAGCAACCGGTTATGCTTGCAAACACTCAGGGATGGATTGATCGCGATTACGCGAATAACCCAAACAACGATGGTAACATCGGGCTCATGTTCTTTAACCTCGGCGACACTGATTACGTTATTAAGAAAGGCGACAGAATAGCGCAGGGAAGGACGGTCTCATGTATGCCGATCGGACATGTAAGCGGAAACAAAAGAACCGGCGGGTTCGGAAGCACCGGTAAATAATCCATATGCCCGAACAGGAGAATAGCATGACGCAGGTGCACGATATCATTGCCAATAAATTGCAACGATTATCGGCGCTTGTGCGCCAATATCCGGACTATATTCCCATAGATCAGGCTGCCGGTTTTCTGAACACGGACGCAGAGTCATTGCGCACGGCGATTGATCAGGGCAAATGCCCTTTCGGATATTCGTGGAGACGTGACGATAGAGGCTACAGAGCATTCAAGATTCCATCAACAACATTCTATCTTTGGTATACGGCTGGACACATTCAATGATTACATAAAATTTAAGGAGTGTGACATATGAACAAACAGAATTCATCCGGTCGATACGAATCTAAGATAACTATCGGTCAGAATGTGGACGGGACATTGATACGCAAGAGCTTCTATAGCACCAAAAGCAAAGCTGACGCGCGCAAAAAGGCACAGAAGTGGCTTATTGAGCATAAGGCGCAGGACTATATCGGTATAGCCGAGAATAAACAGACTTCCGTGTCCATGCGTGTTTGGGCACAAAAATGGCTCGACGTTTACAAGTACAATAAAGTGAAGTCGACAACATACAAGAGCAGTTACGACCGACCGGTCCGGCTCTATATAGTTCCGTACTTTGGAGATAGACTTCTTGACGATATATTACCGGTCGATGTGCAGCAATTCATATCAAAACTTGAAGCAGAGAAGAGCAAATCGCTTTGCGATAAGGTACTACTGTGCCTCGAGGGAATTTTTGAGACAGCACGCGACAATGAATTGTGCCGCAACAATCCATGCAGAAATATCAAGGTAACCAATAAAAACGTTCTGAAAGAGAGAACCGTCAAACGAGTGTATACTCAGCAGCAGGTAAATGATATTCTTGCTTTTGCACACCACCATAAGTATGGTTTGCAGATGATGCTGCTTCTCGAAACAGGCATCCGTATATCTGAGATGCTTGGTCTGTTTTGGGAGGACATAGACGTTGACCGAAAGACCGTGGCAGTACATCGTACCGTGACAGACGATAATGGACAGACGATAATTTCAGAGATTATGAAATCTGATACAAGTAATAGGGTGTTGCCAATCACCGATCAACTGGCGAATGCGGTATCGGAACGACGCGGCAATAATGTTGGATTTATCACGCGGTCAACTAAACCGCCATATAAAGTACTTAACAATAAGGCGTTCACCCAGAAGCGATACAGGACGTTCTTTGAGGATTATCGCAATCATATCGGAAATCCGAGCTTTCCCATTCTGACGCCGCACGAACTCAGACATACATGTGGCACATTGCTTTATGAAAAGACGCATGACATTTATGCGGTTTCAAAGTTTCTGGGACACGCCAGCATAGATATCACCGTGAAATATTATATGCACAGCGATGTTGAACAGCTTCGAGACAGCTTGATGATGTGATTGATTTAGTTAGACGCTCGAATAGTTGCAATATGCAACAGTGTCGTATTTGTGTCGTAATAAGTTATGTACCAAACTACTTGACTATTACAAGCCTAAGGCTGCATAATATTAAGCATAAGTAACATATCATAGCAAAATATCACATGAATATTCTCTGTAATGACAACCGTTTCATCGAGATTCTACATCTGTGTTGACGACAAAAATACGACAGTAAGACTCATAAGAGACTCCCCACAGACTCTATCCGCGATATTTCTCTGGTAATAAAATGGGAATCGAGTTTTATCTCAAAAGCCCGAAAACCCGCATAAATACTGGACTTTTTGGGCAAAGACAAAGAGAAAACCCCTCACATACGTGAGGGGTTCTGGCGGAGAAGGAGAGATTTGAACTCTTTTCAAAATGCCTTAAATGCTGGATTTTCCGCACTTTTACGACACCTTGACGACACCTTTGGAAATTCGTAAAAAATAGGGTCACACCACAATAGTGATGTGACCCTAAATTCACACATTGAGACTGAGCCCCTTATTTGCAACAACAACCGCCGATGTTCTTCCGTCGTCAGCAATAACCCCTCTGAGCTCTTCCGCAAAAACGCACTTGCTGTCAAAATCGGAATGCACAAGCAGCAGTTTCGAGTATTGAGCTTTCCCATAAATTTCCATAAGTTCCGACCTGCAAGCGTGTGAACTGAAGCTGTTGAGAATAGTGACGCCGCATTTGTTCGGCGTCAGAACTCCGTCAATCTTCAGGAACCGGTTGTTCTGTCCATCCTTGATGGCGGTCGCGATTGTGTCGATTGCGCTGTAGCCGCAGAACAAAATATGGTTATTGTCTCCGGGCAGCAGCGTCTTAACCCAAGACACGCTACGCCCATTGTTGCACATTCCGGACGAAGCAAGGATAACTGCCGGTTTGTCTGAATTCTGCCAGCTCTGCGAATCTGTGTAATCCACGGCAAAGTTCAGCCTGTGCCACGTGATAACGTCGTGCCACTTTTCTTTGTCCCGGCTGATAATCTTTCCCCATATATCACAGACGCTTTCGCCGAGTGGAGTATCAACCAGCACCGGAACATCAAACCCGCACCGTTCAAAAACATCATACAGCACAGTCAGCAGAGTCTGAAGTCGGTCGAGCGCAAACACCGGAATGAGCACCTTTCCGCCGTTCTCGACGCAGGTATTCTGAATGATTGCCTCGATTTTTTCGACGTCCTTTTCACGGTCACGGACAGAATGGTTTCTGTTCTCCCCGGAATATGTACATTCTCCTATGAGCAGATCACACTTGTCCGGAGCCTCAAAGGGCGATACATAATACTTTCCAATATACGGCGACCCGATATCTCCGGTGTAATGAATGCGTTTGATCAGCCCGTCAAAGTTGAATGTCAGCCGAATTTGCACCGAGTTCACGATATGCCCGGCAGAAGTAAATTCGCACATGATCCCGTGACTCAGACTGAACTCTTCGTCCATATCCCGCTCGAACACGAACGAGAGACACCGCTCAATTTCGTTCGAACCGTAGAGCGGACAAGCCTTGTCGTAGCCCTCGTTCGTCATTTTAATGACATCCGATTGCATGATCTTCGCGGAATCGTACAGCATGAGACGGATAAGGTCCTTGTTTCCCCGCGCGACGTAGATCGGAGCCGTGCATCCGCGCCCATAGAGGACGGGAAGGGCACCACAGTGGTCAATGTTCGCGTGGGAGATCAGGATAAAGTCGATTTTCTTCGGACTTATCTCCTTGATGACCGAGTGATTGACCTTATAGCTCTCGACAAGGTCGGAACTCTGGTAGAGTCCGTAATCGAGAATGATCCGCCTGTCACCCGCAGTGAGCTGATAGATGCTCTGGGTAACTTCGGATGCCGCTCTGCCGAGACATTCGACTTTGATTTTGCCGGTCTGCTTTTTCATATGGACTCGCCTTTCTTGAAATCGGGTTATTCTGCTTCCGGAGCGTCGGCAGGAATCGGTACGCCGATATTCTCCGCGGCAACAGTGTTTTTCTCAAAATATTTTGTCATGTCCGAGACAGCCTGATCAATCATGTCGCTGATCTGATCCTCGGAAACGAAGAAGGACAGCCACGGATATTTGGCATAGAACGTAGCAATGACTTCCTTCTTTTTGATCTCGCCGGTCTTGGAACCGTATTCTTTCTCCGCTTTGACGCAGAGACTGTATAGAACGTTGTAAATGATCTTCTTTCTTGCGGCGGGCGGTGCTTTAATGAGGTTAATGATAAACGACACAAGCATGAATACGCCGAGCGCGGCGAAAACGATCTCGCTGAAATGATCTACGATAAATTGCATAAGTTCCTCCTGCGTCTGTTACTCTGCGCGAGTAGAGACGCTTTTTTCATATTCCTCGGATGTTTCTTCCTCGGTTGAGCCTTCGTCCGGCTTCTTAAACCACGAGACAATGGTGTCCGCGACCTTGATACCCGCGAGACAGCCGCCCTCGACCTTAAAGAATCCGAAGAATTCCTGTACAAGAGTGTCCGGCACCGCGCCGGTGACGAGGTAAACGACAATCATTGTGATGGTAAAGAGGATCATCAGAATGAAAATGACCGCGATGATTTTCTTTGAAAACTTTATCGCGGCGTCGAGAAGCCACGTCATACCCTTTCGAGATATTTTGTTGCTACCCATGAGTTGATGCCTCCGAGAAGTGCGCACTCGACGTTATCGAATTTGGCGACAGAGATGACGTCGTATTGCTTTGTCCGGACGCCATACGGAACGTTTGCGCCTTCGGTGTATTTTGCTCCGGGCGCTTTGTATTTCGCCCCGGATTTGATTTTAACCTTGGACGATTTCTCAATAGTCTGCCCGATGAGCTTGTCCTCGTCGAAGTAGCCGTAGTTCGCGTCGAATTTAACTCCGCCGATTGTGACCGTGCCGTACTGCCAGATCTTCATGTTGTTGATGGCGAACGGTTTTGAAACGCCCCAGTGAGCGAGCCAGATGTTGTCGCGGTCGAAGGCGTTGTGAATGAACTTGTACTGGATATAGTTCGGGTTCGTGTAGAGCATAGTCTCGAACCCGGCGCTCTTGACGAGTGACATGAATTTTCTGACGCGGTTTGTGAGCGTTGCTTTGTCGAGTTTGCCGCAGTAGGTCGGATCTTCGACGTCGACAGCCGCCCAGAGCCTGATCAGATGCTTGTACGGTTTGATAGTGTTGATAAAGTGGGTCGCCTCAGCGACGATTTCGTCGTCATTCTGAGCGGTGAAGTAGTGATAAACGCCGATCTCAAGTCCTGCCTTGGAAGCACCGACGATATTTGTCTTGAATTTCGAGTCAGTGAAACAGAACAGCTTGCTATTCGATACGCTGTGTCCCTGAGTCGCTTTGATGATAGCAAACGAGTTGCCGGAACGTCTGACGTTCTGCCAGTTGATGTTGCCTTGGAAGACCGAGACGTCTACGCCTTTTTGCATTTTTTCTCCTTTCTTGTGTCTATAACACACACTGTACAGTAATAAGCCTTTTTGAAAACAATCGCAGTATCGCGATTGAAATAGATAAAAATAAGAAAGGCATCAAATTGCTGTATTTTGTTATAACTGTAAAAATAATTTGTGGGATTCTGACGATATATGAAATCGTTCAACTGATTAATAGATTTGTCAACGAAATGCCCTATTTGTCGAACGACTTTTACAAAGACCTGACATGTGCATTTCTGTCACATATATTGGCAGTGCTATTCCCAAATGTATCAGTGGCACTTGATATAATACTACTGACTATAAGGTTCATACGCTACATAATCAGAAAATTTTCGTCAAGATAATCGCAAGACAAAGCAGTGCCCGGCGGGATTTCCCGCCGGGCATCCTCTTACGCCTCAGCCTCAGCGTCAGCAGTCCCACCGAACTCAGTGGGTACAAGCTCCGGCAGACCGGCGTCCTCGATGAGGATCTTCGCGACCTGCGGCTTGAGCTTCTTCGGGACCTGATCGAAAGAGGTTTTGCCAAGAATGACACGGCAAGCGAAAAGTTGAGCTAACATAGTTTGCTCCTCCTTAGAAAATAAAAAAAGAATCAAGAGCCTTTCGGCAATTGATCTTAACATAAGTTATCACCGCCTTTATGCGGGAAGAATGTCAGGCGTAGACTACGCCCGCCATTTCAACGATACACTCTTCAAGAGTGGAGTTTTGTGTTTCGAGAGCAGAGATCTGCGCGGTCATCTGTTTTGCCTGGGTTTCGAGCACAGCGACACGGTCGACCGGCTCGGGAGTGGGCTTGGGTTCGGGATGCTCGTCCAGCCATTTCTGAGAAGGCTCGATCAGGAACATCGCACCGTTGTCGGCGACTTCCCATTTTCCGGATTCGTCAATGATGTAGTTATTTGATGCCATAGATCGTTGCCCCCGTCCCTACTTTCAAAGAATATGCTGCCGATATTGTGATATTTGTGGGTGTGCATTGGTCCAATGTATAAATGGTATCGTTCCATTTGTACCCATAGTACAATTTAGATGATCCAACCATAAATAGACACATTTTGGACCGGTAGCCACCATCACATGGCATAATTTGCCACGAAAGGTATCCTGTGGCTTGACGAGCGTCGGAAATGTCTGGCTCAAAGGTGGTCGATGAGTATGAACCGGAATACCCCTCAACATTGTTACCGTCATACGTCACGCCGGAATCACTACCCGACAACGAGAAGTAGAATGGATAAGGCGCTTCTGTACGAGAAGCGGCGTATGACAATACAATCCGATTTATTTCGCCTCCCTCAAACGGCATATAGTAATAGGTATATCCCGATGGAATAGGTATTTTGACTGCTGTAACACGTGATGTTGCATACGCTTCACCCAGCAACTCCATTCCGCCGCTCGGGACGTCATCAATTGATAGCGCCCCGATATTCGTCCGAGCCTGAGCTTTCTGCGCATCCGTGAGAGTCTGCTCAATAAACTCTACAACAGTAGATTCGGGGGGGGTAAGATTAAAAATCATAGTTTATTCTCTCTTTCTTAACATATTAAGCATAGACGACGTTCGCGATCTCGACGATACACTCTTCAAGTGTATTGTCCTGTGTCTCAAGCGCGTCGACTTTTGCTTCAAGAACCGTCACCCTGTCGGCGGGCTTAGGCTCTTCCTTTGGCGGATTAATGAGTTCAAAGCCGCCGGTCTCGGTGTTGTATTTCCATCCTTCCGGAGGCGTCGGCTGAATGAACCGATCATAGCCGACTTTGGTGCTGTCATAGCCCCAGCCTTCGAACACGTAGTCGGGAGCCTCAACAAAAACGATATCGGAAGGATATTTGCCGACAGTATCGGCAAGCGTGGGATGGACTGCTGTTGCGTCCCAGTAGCATACGTTGCTTACAATCTGGAATATTTTCATTGTGTTGTCTCCTTATTATGCTTTGTCGACGAGGTATTGGATGATGCAGATGCCGGAGCCGCCGGAAACGGTGTCATTGCTATTTCCGGCGGCTCCGGCGTACCCACCACCACCGCCATATAAACCGCATTGAGAAGCACGCCCACCGGGACCATAACCGCCTCCGCCACCCCCAAAATCGCCACCTCTGGCACTGACACCATAGCCTCCGCCGCCGCCAGCACCAGCCTCTTCTTCGGGTTGATATCCAGCCGTCGCAGACCTGTATCCCCAATATCTTCCGCCATTGCCACCGTTGCTGCCATAGCCTCCTCCTCCGCCGCCGCAATTCACACCGTCTTGAGTGCTGCCATTTCCGCCGTCGCCACCATAACCTCCACCACCGCCTCCATCGCTACCATTCGCCCATCCGCCACCGTTGCCGCCATGACCGCCATAACCTCCACCACCGCCGCCACCATAGCCATAAGGCTCCGTGGTTGCGTGGGTAGTGGACGAACCGCCAGAGCCAGTACCTCTATACTCTAAAGCTGTTTGCATTGTGTTAATCCCATTCGCTCCATTTTGCCCCTTCGTCCGGCGGCGATAATTTCCACCGCTACCCCCATTGCCACCGTATGTCCCCCCCGGATCCGCCTGGCGTATAATTTGTGGTTCCGTTAAAAGTCCCGCTACTGCCACCACCACCACCATACGTTCCACCATTGCCGCCACGTGTGTATGAGGTTTGATCACTCGTTCCTAAACCACCAGCACCACCACCGCCACCATACGTTCCACCATTACCACCGTCACCCTTACATCCACCACCACCACCAAACTGAGAGCCATCACCGCCAGCTACTCCTGTGTACGCGCCACCACCACCAGAACCACCACAACCTGCTTTTGTGGGTGTCGCCTTCCCGCCGCCATTCGCGGACAGAAGCGTTCCGAACGAAGTAATTCCGCCTACCCCATCGGCAGCACCACCAGCACCTATTGTTATCGGATATGCGTTTCCAGAGGTAACATCGAACTCAGAATATGCCATATATCCGCCCCCACCGCCACCATACTGATT
>ERZ1034878.38-NODE-38-length-64906-cov-82.393471_pt1 | contig 64906 bp, 76 predicted proteins | sample MGYA00520593_ERZ1034878 | MGnify/ENA primary metagenome ERZ1034878 (study PRJEB33766, sample SAMN09781724) | gut metagenome | biome: gut microbiome | host: Homo sapiens | place: Madagascar | study: EMG produced TPA metagenomics assembly of the PRJNA485056 data set...
TAAAAATCCACCATCAGGGTTTAATGGAGCTGGGTTAAATGGGTCGCAATATACTCTATACTATGATAACACATAAACCATGAATTTTAAAAAGAAAGAACCTATAAATTATGGTAACAGTAAATATTAAACAGCCAAAGAATGCAACTATCCACGTATATACCACTCAGAAAAATGGAGGGGTAGATCATACATCTACTTTTACAGTAGATGAAAATACTGCATATGAAGCAGAGGTTATTGGTGATAGTGGATACTTACCTGGAGATTTAGGCGTAGGTATTGAAAGAGAGGTTGCTTCTAAAGATTTAAGATATATTTATCTATATAAAAAAAATAAAATTAAAACTACTCCATTATTATTTGGGCATAATGATAATTTATTTGCATCTTCATTATATGACCCAAGTAATATAATTTATAGTGGTACTACTAATAACCCAAAGCTTACTAATAATAAATTTATACAACCTGAGATATTGAAGTATTATGGGTTTGATTATTTATTTGGGTATTTTGACGAATTAGAGGGAAGTTCTATTAGTAGTGCAACTGTTCCTGTTAAAAACTCTAATTATAGACTAACTATAAGATTATTAGGGTTTAATCTATTTAAGATGAGTAAGAATTCTAATAAGAAAACTGGTAGATGGGTTATAGGATTTAATAAAATCGATAATCTGACTATTAATTCTATAACTATGCATATAGCTGATAGTAATGGTAATGAAATAGCTGTAATTAAAGATTTTAGATATTTAAATACTATTCCTGGAGATACCAATAATAGTAATAGAGTACAGATATATTGCACTAGCTCATCAATAAATAATGAATTAGACCCAACCTATTTATACTTATTAGCTAATAACTCTAATATAGTTAAAGTAAGGTTAGTAGTAGAATAAAGGAGGATTAAATGGCTATAAAAGATCTATATTATAATAATAATGAATCTACTAAACAAATTATAACAGAAGTAGAATTAGATAACCATAATACTTCTGATAATGCTCATAAAGAAAAATTTGATAAATATACATTACATACTCCTACTGGAATATGGGATGCAGTATATCAATTAGGCCCAAATTATAGATTTACTGATCAATCTACTAAAGGATTTGCTAAGTTAGGATTATTTGCATCAGTATATGATGCTAAAGATGTATTTGAATATCAACCTTCTCAGTTTGGCACTTTATTAAATTTACCTACTACTATAAAAGATAGTAATTTTATTACAGTTACCCAGTTATGGTTTGACCAATCTGGGGATTTATTTATTAGAACTGGTACGGTAAATAATCCTATTAATAAACTTCAATTTACTAAAGTTACTTTAATAACTGATGTATTTAATAAGTATGGCAATGAATTCCCAGCTACTAATTTAATTCCTGGTATGCTGTTCTATAGAACCGATGAAAATAAATTATATGCTTATATGCCTTCAGATAGTGGTTCTAGTTGGAAAGCAATATTTGATTTAAATAAAGATGCTAATATAGCAGATGGCTTGTCTCATGCTTGGTATAAATTAGACAATTCTACTAATGATACCAGTATACCTAAACTAGCAGAGTCTGAAAACATGAATACGTATATTAAACCTGGTGTATACTCATGCATTTCTGGACAGATAGCAGATACTTTAGTAAATAAACCATCTGGGGCAAATAGTAACTTTAGATTAATTGTAGAAGAAAATACTCCTGGATATGGAGTACAAAAAGTATTTACTAATAATCCTTGTAAAATTTTTATAAGAGGCTTTAATACTACTAATAATAAAACTACATTTACAGATTGGAAAACTTTAGTAAATAACACAGATACAATTTTAAATACAGAAACAGCAACTAGAGATAGTGCTGGCAATATAATAAAAGATACTTATGTTAAGAAGTCTGGGGATACCATGACTGGCGGTATTACCTTTAGTAAATCTACCACTGGTAATAACTATGTAGGCCCTGGTGAAGGGGATGTAAGTGATGCTGTAGTTGCTAATCAATCTAATTTAGCAATTAATGGATGGCAAACTGTTGGTGTTAGACAGTCCAGCAGTGAGCCATATACAATTAGTATGAATGCTAGAACCGGTGATATACATACTAAAGGTAAAATTACAGGGGATAGTACAGCTACATTTACTGGTGCTGTAACTGCACCTACATTTAATGGTCATGCAACCGAAGCTAGTAAAGTATTAGCAACCAATATTTCTCAAGATACAGTATTGATGGAATCTATCCAAACTGACGGGGATGGCTCCAGAATTGTCATAACAGGCGTTAGATCCCAACACGATGGTTGTCATTTAAAATTTCAATTAAACAACTCCGATCCTGGTAATACTGATAGTCAAGCAAGCTTCTACCTTGAGCAGTACCATGATAATTACAATACATTAGAAAGTAGGGCGACTCTATTAGATTATGCACATAATACACATTTCCCAGGAGTATTAACAGCATCTAGAGTAGTAAATGCTCAGTACAATGACTATGCGGAATTCTTTGAACGTGGTGAAGAGACTGAAGCTGGGGATATTATAGCTTTGGATTTATCATCTGATGAAGAAAGATATGTTAAAGCTACTCCAAAAAATAGAGTTATAGTAGGAATTCACTCTGATGAATATGCTCATATCATTGGTGGCGAAAAGGGTAAAACCTTAGAAGAGAACTTAAAGAATTTCATTCCTGTTGCATTAGCAGGTCGTGTACATGTTAAAGTATCTGGTGTAGTATATAAAGGAGATAGAATTGTTATTAGCAATGGCATGCCTGGTATTGGTATAGCTCTTACTAATAATTCTACTTCTAATAAACAAGTAATTGGTATAGCATTAGAGAATAAATATAATCTTGGTATAGGTAAGATTAGATTATTGCTGAAGTGAGGTGAAACTAATAATGGCTGATGATAATATTAAAAGTACTGTAATAAGAAAAGCAAGAGTATCATTTGTTAAAGATAATACCCAGAATATTATCCATTATGAAACTGATGCTGATTGTGTTAAAAATCTTAATACGGCTATAGTAAACGGTGTAACTAATGTATTTAATAATGATGATACTATTAGAGACATTATTACTAATATAGCTTTAGGTGGTGCTGATTTAAGATCTTATGCTAAATTAGATTCACCTAGTTTTATAGGAGAACCTAAAGCTCCTACCCCTATTACTTCTGATAACTCTCTTAAAATAGCAAATACAGAATTTGTAAATAATAAGATAGCAGAAATACGTGGTAATACTATTGACAGAAACGATTTAAATAATTATGTAAATAAAACTGGTAATGATACTATTACTGGGTTAAAAACTTTTAATACAGATATTAATACTTCTGATACTAGTACTATATACTGGAAAACTGGTAGTACTACGGTAGCTAGTATAAATAAGACAAATTACACTGGCACAGCTGATAAAGCAGTTAAAGATCAAAATGGAAATATCATTAATTCTACATATGCTACTAAGGCTGAATTAAATAATAAACAAAATACTTTAACTTTTGATACTGCTCCTAAAGCTGGGAGTACTAATCCAGTAACTAGTGGTGGTATATATAATGCTATTAAAGCATCTGGCAGTATAAGCGGTGATAGTTTAGCTGTAGTAGCTAAAACTGGTAGTTATACAGACTTAATTAATACTCCGAGTTTAGCTACCGATTCTACATTAGGATTTACTAAGTTATATAGTTCTTCTGGTTCTAGAAGCGATGGTACTATTACACAAGCTGGTATTACTGAGCTTTTATCATATAAATTAGATAGAGAAAACTTAGCTCCTATAGCGTTAAGTGGTGAATGGTCAGACATTTACAATGTACCTGTAGCTAATGATACTACCCAAGGTATTACTAAGCTCTATTCCACAACAGGTACAAACACTGACGGTGCTATATCTCAATATGGTATAAATAATATATTAGCTAATTATGCTAAGCTAACTGATATTACAGCTGCATATAGATATAAAGGAACTGTAGATAATTATAGTGATTTACCAACTGCACATAAAATAGGTGATGTATATAATATCAAAAATGCAGATGCCGCTAATAATATTAAAGCTGGAGATAATGTAGTATGGAATGGTACTGAGTGGGATAATTTATCTGGTGTTGTAGATTTATCTGCATACTGCACTAAAGCAGAAAGTGATTCAAAGTATATCCCATTGCAAATAGACAATAAAACGACAGTAACTAATAATAACACGTTAATATTTAATCAAGCTGATGCAACTAAAGAAACTATAGAACTAGTTCAAGGTTCTTCCTCAATATATGAAGGCTATTTAAACCCTACTGGAGCTAAGTTTACATATAAACCTAACTCAGGAGAAAAAAACAGTTATGGAATAAGCTCTGCTGGTATCTCGTACTCTAATAGCTCTGATACATATTGGATAACTGTAAACTCTAACTCTGATATAATACAATTTCGTAAAGTTGTCCCAAATGGGGATATAACAAAAACTGTAGCTATGGTAGAAGATTTGTCTGAAGTAGCTACTTCTGGTAATTATAATGATTTAATTAATAAACCTAATATTCCGCAAGCTTCTATCGTAGATAGCGAATTATCCAGTGCATCTACAAATGCAATACAGAATAAAGTAGTTAAAACTGAATTAGATAAAAAAGCTAACATAGAATCTCCTACATTTACTGGTACTGCAACTGCAAGTACTCTTACAGTTACTGATTCTCTTAATATTCCAGGTGGCAAAATCTGGATAGAATAAATATTTACTCATATAAAAAAGGAGGATTTAATATGTCACAAACTTTAACCGGAACTATATGGGGGGGGGGGTAACTATTAGTGCCACCCCAGCAACTATAAGTGTACCAACTGGAAGTATTGAAATAGCTAATGGTACAAAATATGCTGATAGTCACTTGTATGGTTCTAAGTCTTTCACAGTACCTAATAATATTAGAGTAATAAGAATTTATTTTTATGCAACTTCTGTTAGAACATACCAAGATAATGCATTTAGTTGCTCATTACAATCTGGTAATAGATGGCTATTCTCAGATATTGGTAACGATGATCCGCTTAATACATACAGAGATGTTGGTGTTACTCCTGGTAAAACATATACATTAACAGGATATTTAGACGGCGAAATCGATAGCTGCGGTATTGACGGTTCAATATATTTAGAATATTCTCCTAGTATAAATAATGCAACTCCTGATATTACAGATTATTAAAAAAAATATAATATAGATAGAGCTATATAGCTCTATCTATAATTATAAAAATTAATTTCTATTTTTTAAATTATACTCTTTACATTTTTGTGCTAGCTCATTAAATTCGTCATCATATACTTGATAATCTAGTAATACAAGATCTGCATAAACATTGCCTAGTGTCCATGTCGCACGCTTGTTTCTAAACTGTTTCATTATCCATCTTTGCTTGTCTTTAGACTCATTCATTCCAAAAGCATTTCTCATTCTTTCATAAAAAGATGGAAATGCTGCTACTTCTTTCTTTGACATATGATAAGCTATAGACAAATTATAATGTCTAGGCTCAATATGCCGGTCAAGTAAACGTATATAGACCTTGATATCATTATATTCTCTATCGGTCATTAATAATTCAAAAACATAATGCTCTTTATCATATGATTCGTCTTTAATTATCATAACGTATCTTCCCTATAACTTAGTAAGATTTAGCTTGCTTAATTAGTTTAATCGTATTCTCGTGATAGATCTAATCTTTTAAGATCGATACAATAAATCTGATTTCTATCTATACTTTTATCTAAAAAATAGTATAAAGATTTATTATCAATATTTACTCGAAATTCATTATTATTCTGTAATTCACTCATCAGCTTATCTTTATTAATATATTCACTTATATTTTTGAAGCATTCGGATGATACAATATAATCAACTAGATCTTCCCAATTTTTAAAATTACTTTCATAAATTATATTATGATTAGTAATTATATTTAAAACACCAATTATGCTTTCACAGTTATATTTGTTTAATAAGTCTTTATGGATAAAATAAAAATCTGATAAGACAAATAATCTAATGGCTTCAAAACTGTTCATACACTCTAATCGCTTAAATAACTCAAAAAAGCAATTATAATTATTAGTATACACGAATGAATCTATATTACATTTTATAGTTTTATCTTTATCCTCATTAGTAATATATAGACTATTTGGTAAACCAACAAATCTATCATCATAATCGCCTGTTTTGACATGCAAACCATTCATAAAATGCAAATCAATATTTATGATGTTATTTTTACCTTCATCTGTATTAACTTGAGATTTTTTAGCGAAAACCTTAGACAGAATTTCCCAATGGGCCTCTTGAAAAGATGGGTAATATTCACTCATTATAATCCTCCTTTATAAAACAATAATATATATGAATAGCAATATTGCTATTCATATATATTATATACAATTTAAAATGCTATATCTTTATAATAGTTTGGATTTTCTAAGATATTATTTACTATAAAGCATCTTCCTTTTCTTCTACTTCTTATTTTACCAAAGTATATATCTTCTCCAGGAATATATTTAAACTCCATCTCATTTTCGCCTAATACGCATTCTTTATGCTGAGAAGCATAGTTACAATATACCTTCATGTCTTTAATAAAATCAGATTGTTTAAAATTAAATTTAATTTTAAATTTACCATTGTCTTTTATTCCATAGAGATTGTATACTCCCCAACTAAAGTTAATATCTAAAGGATGAATATTATCAGTAGTACAATGCATTTTACCAGAAAAATCATTAGTATCACTTGGCAATTCATTCATTCCTTTTAAGAGAAAAGCTTTAATAAATAATTCTCCATGAGAATTGGTGTCTATTTGCATGAAACATCTTTGCTGAAATACAGTAGCAAATTCTCTAGATGGCACATCTAAAGCTTGACATAGTTCCATAAAATTATACAATACATAATCATTACCAGTTATTTGATTGTATACAATACAAGTACTAGTATTAGGATCTAATAGCTCGGTATCAATAATTATTTCTTTATCATTATGAAAGAAATGTAGTTCTTTACCTTCAATATTTAATTTAATAGTTTCATCTTCATCATTTTTATTTATCGCGTTTACAAATACAAACAGATTATCTACAATTCCCATATATACTCCTCCATCTTTCAAATTCGGCTTTAAACCATGTATAAAGAGATTTATAAATTAAGCATTCTATATCATGCTCTTTACTTTTTATACACGCCCCACCACACATACTATATACATCACAATTTAAACAATTTGGAAATCTGGTCTTTAATATTTCATATTGTTGTTTAGTACAATCAGTTTCTGGTAAAATATCGTCTCTTATGTATAAGCAATCATAAAAATTACCATTAATATCGCATTTTCTAGAGTTATGATTTACACAATAAGTTTCACCCTTATTATAACCAAATTTATATTGTCTATATAATTGTATAAACATAGATTGATATCTTATATTTATTAACCCATACTTAAAATAGTCCCTCATAAAGCTAGATACCATTTCTTTAAACTGAGAAATATATTGTATAGCATCTTCTCTAGTTAAAGCATACTTACTATTAGCTTCTCCAGTATTATGCACTATATGAGGGAATAAAGTTAATCTTCTACCAACAATTAATTCTTTTTTATTAAGTTTTCTAATAATCTTTTTTAAATCAGTATTACCATGATATATAGTGGTAGATACAGATATAAATGGATAATTTATTAAAGAAGTAAATGGATCATATTTTCTAAGATTACAGTCATCATTAGCATCATAAGATATACATAAATTAAATTTATGCTCTCTAAAGTAATCTATATATTTATACAAGTCTTTACCGTTAGTACAAATAGAGTACTTAGCATTAGGGGATATATCTACTATTTGTTTTATATTATCAAAATATAAAGTAGGTTCTCCTCCCATAAATTTTATAGTAAGTTTATCATTAGAAATAGACTTAATATAATTTATAAGTTTATCAGATACTACTGGGTTTTCAGTAGTATCTGCAATTCTATGACAATACTTACAATTAAGATTACATTTACTTCCTAGGTAAATAGATAATTTCATATTAAATATCCTCTAGCTTTAAACTATATTCATCCCATACTTCGTACCATTTTCTGCCTAATTTAAGTTTAAATTCACCAGAATACCCTAATGGATATAATCTAAATTTACCTCTACCATTAACTAGTTTTACTCTTCTAGTATTTAATACCCCAGAAGTAGATTCGATAAAAACCTCTTCATCATCTATATCTCTGGTTAATTCTTTTTCAAATTTACTTTTATATTTAATAATTTCAAATTCTAAATATTTAGTATCATCTGATAAATTAGAAGTTAAAGTAATAGGTCTGGGTTCACCATCTAGTATTCTTCCTTTATCATCTGATTTATAAATAGTATCAGAATTTGCTAATTTAATACCATAATAGTCCCAAAGTAAGCGTCTTGGGTGTGGTGTTTTAGGATTTTCTAAATCATCAGTATTAAAAGTAGAGATATCATATTCTAAATCTGAAGTAATATGAAAGTTTTCTTTATTACCTTCAAATATACGAATTACAATATCCCTTACATTATTATCTTTACTTATCATTCCTGTATCTATTTGCATAATAACATGTGTAGCAAATAACGTATATAATTTAAAAAAATCCATCCTCACAGCTACGCCTAATCTATTCATATCTAAGAACTTATAATTAGAGTTATTGATTTTAAAAAAATTCTTTACCTTGCCATAATTATCTACCATAATATATGAACTATATGGAAGTATTTCTTCGATAATATCTTTTCCTGTCATGTGAATATCATTATTTCTACAATACGCAGTTATTTTTTTGCCTTCTATATTTAAATCAATGTAATTATTAGTATCGCTTTTTTCGTTAAAAAATATATGTAGCATAATATCACCTTTTTTAATAATTACCATCATCGCAACAATTGCAGTTACAGTTGCAATTTGATTGACATGTTTGACAGCTTTGGCATGATGTATATGATTGGCATGCTTGGCAACAATTATTACTAAAAGAAGATTCCAATGAATGAATTGCGTTTTGTATTTTCCTATAACTATCGCTAGTAGGTTTATTATAATCTAAAGTTCCTATAGACACATTAGAAATCTTCTTTGAAGAGATTAAAGTCTTAATTGCTGTTTCCATTTCTGTTAAATGTATCTTCTTAATTTTTATATCAGTTAAATCATTATCTGTAAAATTCATTTAATCACCTTCTTTATAAAGATATTTTTTAACCTTAAGTAGCATCTCCGCAATTACAGTTGCAATCACAATTACAGTCATTACCTTGGCATTTTTGGCAAGTTTGACAGGTTTGGCATGATACAGTACAGTTTCCACAATTATCTACATTAGCACCATAATTTATTAAAGCGTTTATGGCATTTCTTATTTCATAAGTATGCTGTTTAGTAATTACAGTCCCAGTATTTATTGTGGAAAATTTGGTTTGATTTATAGTTCCATTCTTAGCCATTTAATAATGCTCCATATTTTCGTAAACCTTCAAGAACTGGAATATACATAGCTTTTTTAAAATCGCAATATGACTGATCTAATACTTCATCAGTTACGAGTTTACATCCACCATTACAACAACCTACAACTGGGCAATCTTTACATCTAGTACGCATGCGTGTTTTGGTATTATCTAGTTGCAATATCTTAGATAAATAATATACATATTCGTCATTAATATTTGCTACAGCGTCTGATGTATTGTGACAGGAATATAAGTTACCATTTAAATCTAGATTTAATACTTTATAGCCATTAGTACATCTACAAAGCACCTTATTTAAAATTTCATCAGTATGATTAATATAATAGCCAATACGCTGAATGATTGATCTAATATACATAATCTTTAAATCGTGATCTTTAGCAATTTTGTTGTTGGCAAAAGTATCAATAAAGTATTCAGTAAGTTCTGTCATTTCTTTATATACTCTGTCTAGATCGATATCATCAATAATATATCTACAGTTCTCTTCAAAACCGGTATCAAATACTTCATCGAGATTAAACCAACAAACTTTTTTATTCAAATTATAATACTCATCCATGACTTCTTGAATACTAGATATCAAATCAAGAGGATATACTTCAGAAGAAAGTACACCAGTAACAGTTAGCTTATTAAGCCTCATAATTCGTCTTCTTAATGGTTTCTTAGGATCAAACACATCAAAATGACGGGTTTTTAACACATTCTTACCATCCCATGAGATAGCTACTTGAAAATCATATTTATTAAAAAACTCTATTTTATCATCAGTAAGTAATTTACCATTAGTTACAATAGTATATCTAATATTAGGAATACTTTCAGTATTTTTTACAATCTCTTTAATCTGATTATAATATACTAATGGCTCGCCACCATAAAAGTGTAATCTGCAAATATTTCCATCATTTTCTTCAGATACTTGCCTAATAAAATCATAAATCTCAGGGTTAATATTAGTAGAAATCTGATGATGAACTAATGGATGCTGCAAACAATACACACAGTTTAAATTACAACTATTTCCAAGCATCATAAAAATAGTATCTACTTTACGTGCTAAAAATTTTTTCATAATATTTTTCTCCTAAAAAATAAAAATGATAACAAATAAGTACTATACTGAGGCTCAAGCCTCAGTATAGTTACAAGCATGTTTATTTTATTCATACTTTATAATACTATAGTGTACTGAGATTTAGATAAACCAGATGCATCAAAGTTAGAAGGTGGGTTTTTAATCTTAACATCAGTGAGTTTAGGACAATTCTTAAACATATCGTAGCATTCTTCAGTACAAGACTTCATATCAATTACACCTTTGATAGTAGTAAGATTATTACAATTACAGAACATAGAATTCATATTAGTTACTTTAGAAGTATCAAAATTAGATAGGTCTACTAAAGTAAGTTTAGAGCAATGATAGAACATACTACTCATATCTTTTACTTTAGAAGTATCAAAGTTTGATAAATCTAGTGTAATAAGATTCTCAGAGAACCCGAACATAAAGTTCATATCCTCTACTTTAGAAGTATCAAAACTAGACAAGTCTAATTTAGTAAGAATATAACAAAAACTAAACATACCATCCATATTAGTTACATTAGATGTATTAATGTTAGATAAGTCTATAGAAGTGATATTAGAGCATTTACTAAACATATTGTTCATATCAGCTACTTTAGAAGTATTAAAGTTTGATAAGTCTAATGAAGTAAGATTGCGGCATTCCTCAAACATCATACTCATATTAGTTACATTAGAAGCATCAAAACTAGACAAATCTAATGAAGTAAGATGAGTCAAATTGAACATACTACTCATATTAGTTATATTGCCATCACAGGTAACTGTAGCTTGACCTGATGTAGATTCATCTACACTAACTACATGAGAACTATCTTCCCAGATATCCATATACTCATAATAACTATTACCACAGTTGCCATTAAACCATGGACTATATCCTTTAGCTATAAAAATTTGTGGTTTAGTGTCTTTCATATTTTTTCTCCTTTTATACAATAATAATATGTATGAATAGCAATATTGTTATTCATACATATTATATGTAAATGAAAAATATTTTAAGAAACTATTCTACAATGTACCAATCCTTAGACAACAAATCTGCTTGAGATGCTAACCATCCTAACTGTACTCCAGAAGTACCTACAAAAGCAATTACTTTATTACCAGAAGTATCATGCTTAGCATTAATAAGATTACCATTACCATCGATATAGCTTGCATTATGTACTAATTCAATATACTGATTCTTACCGTTCCATGCTTTTCTAGCACAACGTTCACCTACTTCAAGAGCAGTAATTGCTTCTCCAATACTCATACCAGTAGTTTTATCTTTTAAAGGGGTATAAAGTTCTTTAAAAATATCTGGCTTACATGGATACTGTTCTCCTTTAATACCTGTAATAATATAATCCCCTACACTAGCTTTCATATCTCCTTCTAATGTATGAATAATCTTTTCTTCAAAAGTCTGATATGCTTCAATAACAAATGGTTTCTTTTGATATTTCATGGTTAAACTCCTTTAGATGTAATATCTTTCATAATCTCATATACTGCATTAGTAATTCTCTTAGTACATTTATCACTCCTTTCAGATAATGTAGGAATATTTGAAATCATATACAAATTCATATTGATGAAATATGGTTCTACTACATCACCTGTAGATAAATCCATTGTATTAGAAGCTAAAGATAATAATACTACAATAGATCTAGAAAATCTATAGTCTTTATCATTCTTAATAATCCATTCAAATATATCTTTATCTTCAGGCTTATTCTTAGCCAATAACCCAATAATTAAAGAGGTATATAACGGAATATTATCACAATTTGTAGTTTTAGATTCTTTATCTGCAACGTCTTGTTTTAAATGATGCCTAATAAGCATATTAACTCTAGATACATGTCTTTTATATCTCTTATCGGAGCATTCTTTAATAAGTTTACTAAGAGTTATCTTTTTGACCTGTTCAATGAGAGATTCTAAAGTTAAAGCTCTCTTATAAGCTTCTCTACCAATAGAATATTCATTCTTTTCTTTTTCTTCCAAAAATTCTAAGTCTTCAGTAATACCAAATAAATCATTGTTATGATTAAACCAAGTTCTAAGAATTTCATCAGTATCTACATCAGTAGAAATATCTTTTACTTTATTAGCAAATTCCATATTTTCATACATCATATAGGTACTATAAGCTCTAAATAAGATATAAGACTTAATAGCTTTATTTCTTTCTTTCTTATCTTTAATATCAGAAATATTAAGTTCTTCAGCAAGTATCTTAGATAAGAAATCCTTATCAATATAATTTTCTACATCTAATTTATCTTCTTTATCATATTCTAGTTCTCTAGCAATTTTATAAACCTTAATATCATCTTCAGTAGCTTCTACTTCTTTTAATTGCTCATCACTTAATTCTGGAATAGTAAAGTTTTCAATATCTTTTTCAGTTAATGTTTTCTTAATAAGTTCATCAATTTCATCAGCATATTGGATTTTAACATCTTCTATTTCTTTATTACCTGCTTCAATAGCATCTTTAATAGATTTGGTTTTAGTTACTTCTTCTTCCATAATAGTCTCCTTATAACTGTTTATCAAAAATATTAGCTTTATTTATGGTGAAATTCTTTTGTAATTCCATTTTTACAGAGTTTACTAAGGATGGTGAAATTAAATCATTAGTAAGAATTGGTAAAATTAAAATTCTAAATAAATCAGCAGATGAATCAATATACTGAAGAAGATAATTCATTCTTACAATTTCATCAGCTGAAGTATAGATATAACTTAATGTAGTTCTAGAATCAAAATCTAACGCTGTAATAAAATCAATACAAGAATACAATTTAGCACTAATAATGGCTAAAGTATCATTAGAATAATATTGTCTATTATACATAGTAGATATATCTTTAGATTTCTTGTTCTTAATAAGATCTAATTGATTATAGATAAAATCTTTCTGATTTACAATAAAATTATATAAGAACTTGAATACATATTCATTATAATTAGAAATAAACAAATCAAAGATAATAGAGGCTAAATATCTTATGTCTACAGAATCTGCATCTTCAATAGTAAATTGAACTCCAGAATTATTAGAAATTCTACTAATAATTTCTAAATAAGTTTTATTTCTAGTATAAATAATATTATCTTTATCAGAAGGAAATTGATCTAATAGTTGTTTAAATGAATACTCTAATTCATCTATAAAATTAGGCTTAGAGATTAAAGAAAAAGAATTATATCTTTCTCTCATAAGATCATCAACCACATCATAAGTATATGATGAATTAAAATTCGACAGAATAGTAGACAGCTCGCCTTCTGCTACTAATGAATATGCTTTATCGACACCATTGACTTCCATAATAAACCTCCATGCCATGTAAAGAAATCCTTCCCATTATAATATAGTAAAATAATGAATTAAAATGAATATAGAGATACCTCTATATGAGGTATCTCTAATTTATCTTTCACCTTTAAAATTTTTAAAATTCATGTTTTTAGCTATTTGCTTCTTAGCTATTTCCTCTGGATCTTCTCCAAAGTTGGTAAACACTGAGTCTGGTATTTTAAACTTGTTAGCTTTATTAGTGGATATTAATTGTTCTTCTGGAATCTGAGAGTATTCAGCATATGCTTTTCTTACTGCTTTATTTTGAATCATATCCATAAGCATTTGTTCTTCTTGATTTCTTTGTTTTTTCATAAACTCAGAGAACATAGTACCCATACCAATCTTTAAAGTTTTTAAGCACTCATCTACTTCTTTTCTAGTACTGTTTTCATCTTCTATAGGAATTTTAAACTCTTCTACTATTTCAGTATACTTTTGTTCTAAGTCTTTACCTATATTATCATCAACAGAATCTTCTGTTTTAATTACACCTTTATCAATATTAAAGTTTTCTTTTAAATACTTACCTTCATACCAAACATATAATGCCATTAAATATGAGAATACTAAATCATCGTGAGAATTATCAGAGTGCTCTACTTTACCATTTTTCTTAACTACCATTTTAGATAGTTCATCATACATAGTAGGAGAAGGCATTTTATCTTTATGCCTTTCCATTCTTTCTCTAAGTATTTCTATAAGTAAATCACGAGAACCTTTAGATGAATCCAATCCATATACTTTAGTTTTTCTCTTTACTCTAATTGGTCTTCCTAATTCATCTGAAGTTTCTTCCATTACTCTTTCTTTAATTTCATAATAAAGATTATCTTTAATTCCACCTGGTTCTTTTAATTTAGCAATAAGAGATGCACCGAAACCCAAAATGTTTAATTATAATCGCAACTTATAATCCTTGGTTATCCAAGCACTTCCATTACAGAACGTGTGCAGATCATTTGTCCATCCTATATTATATAGGAGCAAGATTTTTCTTCCACCATTAGCTTATGGTTCTACTTCCCTCGTTAAGGGATGATCGTTGAACGTTTATCTATTATTAGAAAAATAGATATTTCGCTGCTAAACAAAGGAATCTATTTATTTTTTAAACTTTCACACTTATTCTTGCGAATTATGTTGTAGTATAAATAGCTCTAACCTTCTTCTTAGCAATTAACCTTGAAAATATATAGATTACTCTATATACTGAGATTGCTGTTAAGCTACTCCATTACGCTCGATATTTACTACCGCATTAGGCATCATTGCTTTAACCATCCAGATTAAAGTTCTTGCTAAATCAGGTATAGTCATATAGTTGCATTTTAAACCAGCGATAAATTGTGTGGTTTTAGAATCTATTACAGATATTGCAGTATAGTCTCGTCTATATCCACCAGATACATCGACACCTATTATAGGAGGATTTATAGGTAACCCTGTAATAGATAATGGTATAGTATTATATATTTTGAATGGGTATTTATTTAATATTAATACTTCTCTTATAGGCTCATGTATCATACCTCTAAGAGTTTCTAAATCATCTTGACTAAATGGGGAATTTTCTGGAGTATCTATCCATTCGAGTAAAATTTCTCGACGTATATCTACCATCTTCCACATCATGTTTTTACATTGATCGTAGAACCATTTTTCTCCCAATCCAAGTTGTTTATAAGAATACTTTATATATACAAATATGGAATTCATATTATTATTTATGATATCCATAATTTGATCATAGGTTAAGTCATACCATCGTTCATTAAATGGTGTAGCATTTTGTATCATATCATATGCAAACTGACCTTCAAAAGTAGATAATCTACCTGGGGTAGTAGTTATAGTAATACCATATGGTACATTAGCTCTTTTAGCATTAATAAATGCTTTATTTAATGCTGGCATAGAGTTTACATAGATGGTAGAGTTAAATGCCGTGAATGCCCATTCGTCGGCCCACCACATAGTAATGGTTTGACCTCTTAATAGGTTAGCCGCTGCTGTTTCATTTCTAGCACCAGGAACAGTTCTAATGATATTATGGTTTACTGGATGCTGTATGGTCTGTACAGTAGATGGTAATTTCTTCTTTTTACCATTTATCACAGAGAACTCTTGAGATAATTGTAACCAAGATGGTAATAAATCTCTAACAGCTTTAAATGATTCCAAGTTTCGCTTAGCATCTTGATTCTGCTTATTCATAAATGTAATATTAGAATTAGCAGAAGCAAAGTTATATACATAAAGATATCTTACTATAGCTGCCATGGTTTTACCAACCTGACGAGGCATTTCAAAAAATAAATTCATATTATACATAGAGCAAAAATTAAAGGCTAAGTTACCTCTATTAAGCTCATATCTAACACCTCTAGGGTTACCATTAGCAGTTACTCTAACTACTTCTCTTAAGAAATACCAATAGTTTCTCTGTACTTCTCTATATATCTTCATTTTCATTTCCAAAGATAAGCTAGGATCATAGGGATCTACACCAGCTAAATCTGGGTCAAATAAAGACAGCATAAATTTATTATTCTTAATACCAATACTCTTCAAATAATAATGCATATTAATGAATGACTTATTAGCTGTAGACATTTGGTAATATATCTTTTGGGGAGCATATTGTATTTGCCTAGGTTGTTGCTGAGCAATTAAATTAGATATTAAATCTGCCAATATTGTTTCCTCCTTTCCTCTAAATTAATAAAATGTTTTAAATAAAAAAAAAGAGAGGTCTAAACCTCTCTTAAAATATTACACTACTCCATATGGAGTAGTGTAATATTTATTATGACTTATTATCTATCTACATAAACCATAGCTCGCTGAACACCAAATTCATAACATTCAGCAAGAGTATTCATATAGATATCAATAGCACCATCTGTACCACAGATATCATTCACTACATACCAATTATCATTAATCATAACTCTAGTTCCTAATGGTAAGAAGTTTGCTGCAACTCCTCCTACATAAGGAACCTCTCCTGTAGCAGTAAGCCCACTTGGTGAAGAATCTAACGTATACGCATATAATTCTACTTCAATCCATTCAGCTGAAGTAGTATTATAATTCCCAAATAAACTAATAATCGTAAATAGAATAATCAAATACAATTTCTTCATCATAAAGCTTCCTTCCAATAAAAACACACAAAATAAAACTTTTGAATAACTGATTACTGTAGTGTTATTAAAACTTTGATATCTATACCCACCTGTATAGATAGGTATAGAGCAGCATTATTATTCTAAAACACCATTATAGCAATACTCTTTAATACCCTTAATATAGTAATCATCTTTCACATCTAAGAGCAGAAATCCATAATCTTTAAATATTTTATCATAGATTTCAAAGTATTTACATTTACTAGATAAAGTAACTAAAGGCATATCTACCTTTAATTCAGCAATAGCTTTATCTATTAAAGCTATTATAATATCTTCATATTCATTTTTGAACTTACTATTTACCCAAATAGTACAAATCTTTTTTTCATCTGGATGATCTTTAATAATTAGACATCCTTTTTTAATAGTTTTTGTATCATCCATTAAAAAGATAATTTTTCTTTTTCTTGAATTAACTTCAGGAATTACTTTCTCAGATAACCATTTTCTACTTTTAGGATACAATGATACTAAAGAATTTACCATTTCTTTAGGTAGCATTTTATCTTTACCTTTTTCAGTAATTTTAATAAGTTCAACAAATAATGTATTATTGTACTTCATCTCATTCTACTCTCTCTTTCATTCTTAGTTTGTAATGCTGACTGATAATTTTCTTCTAGTACAGAATCATCGATAATATACTTTCCATTATCATCATCCCATACAAACTTACTAAAATATGTTTCTTCTACAGAAGTAGCATATTTTTCAAATATAGATTTTTTAGATTCATAGCATCCTTTGCATGCATCAAATCCAATATCTACAAATTCCATATAAGTAGTATCACTATCTCTAGTTCTACCTAAAGATTGTCTAGCTAATACTTTAGACTTAAATGGTTCTGCTAATACTACAGTCATTTTAAGACCTTTAATATCAATAGCTGCACCACAAGATTTAGTAGTAGATAAAATAATCATCTTATCTAACTGCTGTTCTTTAATAAACTTATTCTTCTCAATAGAAGTATAAATACCAATATTATTACTCATATATGGATAATTAGCTACAATGTAATCATAGACTATTTTAATAGCAGCATTAGTACCAATATATATTAAAGTCTTACTATTGGTACTAATGATAATCTCCATTAAGATAGTAATGATTTTAAACAAGTAGTCTTTACCTTGTTTAGTAGTAATAAAACTACAATATTTGTTTCTATCGAATCCATATCTATTAGTACACCATCTCTGTTGACCTGGTGTAGGATGAGAGTTAAATAATACAGATACATATCTTGTATGAGGATCTGTTTCTTCATTAAATAAATCTATCTTAGGCATACATCTGAAAGTTTCTTGATATACAGCATCTTCTCCTCTATCAGATCTAGCAGGAGTAGCAGTTAGATATAAAGTCTTTCTAGTATTAGTATAGAAATCAGTCTTCCAAATATCATCAAACAATAAATGAGCTTCATCATAAATCTTTAAACCAACTCTAAGTTTCTTAAACAATTCTGTAATCTTAGTCCAGTCTTCATATTTACCATTTTCAGTAGCATATGCATGAATAGTTTGATGAGATGCTAAAAAGTATTTAATCTTAGAAATATCTATCATACCATTTAAAATCATAGCAATACTAGTTCTACCAGTAATAATATAAATTTCAGATGGTTTGGTATCAGTATATTCTAAAATTCTATCTTTCCACTGTTCAATCCACCCAGTAGAAGAAGTAATCATAATACTTCTCATACCAAAGTATGCAGATGAAAATATAGTTACAAAGGTTTTACCTGCACCAGTATTAAGATTAACTCCTAACTGAGTAAATCTAGCAGTATCAGCATATTCATCTTTACCTAAAATAAACTTAATAGCTTTAAGCTGTGTTTCATTTCTTGGTTGGTATTTAAGATTAATCTGTAATCCATCATCATATGGATCCCATGATGTATGAAAGTTAGGAACAGTATTAAGTTTATCCGCTAACCAAGCAATATCCATTGATCTAGGCAAAGTAAGAATCTTATTCTTAGCATCATACCACATAGCTTTATTAGTATACTGATTTAAAGTTTTATCAAATACACTAAACATTTCTTGTACTTCAGGGCAATCATTTACTTCATAACCAATAAGTTGTATACAAGTATTATAAACCTCTATAGATATATTATGTGATAAAAACATAACTTCTCCTTTCACTATTTAAGAATACTGTTTAACCAAATTACGAAATAATCATCTGCTGGAGAATTAATGAATCCTATAGTATAAAGAATACCTTTACAACTATTAAGAGCCACTAGTGCAGCACATAACGCAATATACCATTTAGCTCCCAGCATAAGCAAAGCATAGAATACAGAATCATTTTTATGCTTTGGATTTACTGGGGTATAAATAGTCACTTTAAAGAAAAGATAAGTAACCACAAATACGATCAAACCTTCAAGTACAATATATAGCATAATTTTTTATCCTCTATTAAGACTTAAAAATCGGTGTAATGAATTCTGGTTTCTTAGGTGCTTTTACTTCATTACTTAAAAATTCTTGTGGTTGTACCATAAAGAACATATCCATTCTAGATGATTCATCCTTAGCATAAGTAATTGGATTGGTTAATGTAGATTTAAGATTCTTGTATAAGAGACTAATAATAACTGATGGATTATTAGTAAGCGACTGGTCTAATGAAAGAATCTGATATTCTTCATTATCATGCTCCCATTCTGGTAATTTCAATTTAGAATGTACACTTCTAATCTGATTCATAAGCATGCATTCTAGATGAACAGATTGAATGGTAATCTTACCTTTAATAATCAGATTAATAAATTTCTTTAATAAAGAATCTTTATCTAAACCAATCAATTCATCTTTCTTATTAATAAGACTTTCAATATCTTTTAAGTTCTTATCGATATCGTTATTAATAATCTGAATATAGAATAATGCATTATCGTTTAAAGTATTAACAAGATCTTCAATATCAATATGATACATTTTATCACTAGCTAATGATAATCTTTTAAGATAATCAATAAAGTCTTCAGAGAAAAACATTTCAGTCATATTCTCAGAATGAATATCATATTTCTTACCATTTGTATCTTCAAATACAAATGAAGTAATATAATTTGTAAACTGAGAAGAATCTGAGAAGGATGATTCCATATTATCTTCTTCATCAGAATCAGATTCTGTATTCTCCGTATTATCCATAATGCTATTTGGATCGATAATAATATGACCAGCTTCAATATTATCATTGACATAGATCATATTTACATTATCTACATAGAAGAATTTATTAAAATTATCGTTCCAATTAATCTTTTCAATTACGGTTTCAAGAAGATGCTTAGCTGACAACTGTTTTTGTGTAGTCTGTGAAGTCAACTGTTCTACTGCAAACTTACCTACTTTAAGATTAGAATTAATATAAGCAAGTTCACCATAACATCTTTTACAAATACCATGACCATGTGCAGCAGATGCACAAGTCATTGGAGAGAAAAGATAAATCGTTTTACCAATAAGAAATGTATCATTAGGATGAATTAAATAATCAATTCCATCTGGATTGATTCTATAATATCTTCCTGTAAGCATACTAAGGATTTTACTATTATCGATAGTAATCACAATAGGATTATGAGTATTACACTTATAATCCAAATCTGTGTTTAATACAGTATCGATATTATTAATACCCATGATACGAGCAAAGTTACCAGAAGATGATGTATTATGTTTAACAATAATCTGTGCAACTCTAGAAGATGCAGAGTCTACAAACTGGTCTGCTACATGCTGTAAACCACCCATAAGATAAGATCTATCAATAATATGAGGATGTACACCACCAGTACCATCTGGTTTAGAACCAATATGAATTGCAAATTCTTTATACTGTCTAGGGCTAACACCTTCTCCAGTTTCAAAAGAATTCTTTAAACAATGATCGTATCCTAAAACCGATTTAGCGTTCTTGATAATTTCGATACTTCTATCTGCTTTATCCATACCAATATCTTTTACATCTTCAATACTTTTATCAATAAGTGATGTATGAACAAGATTATTGAATTCTGGAATATTATTCATCAAATCGATAGTATCTTTAAGGTTAATAGTATTAGCCAAGAAGAATGAAAAAGAATCTACATCAGAAAACTTAGATAAGGTATCATCAATAATATTATTAAGAGAAATAGTGATTCTTTTCACATCCTGTTTATAGATATGACTAAATCTCTCTACAATAATAGGAATATATCTATCAAAATATTTTTTAATACATTTTCTATTAATTACTTTAGGACAGAATAGTGCTCTTCCATCCAAAGTAATACCACTCTTAACAACCAAGTACCACATAATAATATTAAAATACAAATCGAAGATAGTCAAATCAACTACATCATTATTACCAAAATCAACGGTAATAATGAATCGTTTAATCTCTTCGGTTTCAATATTATCTTTAAGAATATTTAAGATACCATCATAATATTCTTGCCAATTAGAACTAGTAATATCACTAGTTCTTAAATAGAATTTCCCAGTTCTAACTAAGTCTGCAAACATATAATAGTTTTGATAGTTATTTAACATCTTACTCCTCCTTTTAAACAACAAGGTTAAAAAACCTTAATATGAAGTTCCCATGAACTTCATTATCAATTATATAATATATATTTGAGTAATACTTTTATTTGTAATTTATCTATGTTACTCTAAGAGAAAGAAAGGAGAGTAGAAGTGAATGCCAAAAAGAGAGAGCGAGAGCCATATGACTCTCGCCAAAAAGTTTTGTACTCGATAGCAATAATAAATTTTAAAATAGAGAGATAAAAATAAGAGATAAAATTAATTGTTACCAAAAGTCGTTTTGGTATAATAACGCGGATTAGTTTTAAGAATAGCTTTCTGTGCTTTAACAACATCACGCTTAACATTGTTACCATAACGCTTAACGATGTTAGCAATAGCAAGTTTCTTAAGCATATGAGCTTTTTTAAGTCTCTTCCAGTCAGAAGAATTCTGTTCTTTAGCTTTCTGCATAGCTGCAAGAGTAATACGTCTATTATAATCATCCTGTTTAGAAAGACGAACAATGGTTCTACGACCAATAGCTTTGGCTTCTACGAGAGCATTTACCTCATCAGATTCAAGGTACTGCTTACGTTCTTCATCGTCCATATGGTTGACATAATCGACAAAAAAGGATTCAAATAAAGCGGTAGCATCTTGAATGCCAGCTTCTTGAGTATCATCAATATATGACACGATTATTCACCTCCATAATAATTTGGTTTTATCAGTTATTCATATACCACAAATAGATGTAGTTTATTTAGATGTTATAATATTAAAGTTAAAAATAAGTTTCGTAAGTACCTTAAAATAAGTATATTTAGGAAAGAGAGGAGAAAAATATGAACGAAAATTATGCAAAGATATTTAAAAAGTACAAAGATTCTATGAAAAGAAATATGAAAATTTTAATGCCAGAATTAGGAGATAGTGAACTAGATAGAGCTATTGATTGGAGTATTAATAGAAGAATCAAAGATCATCAAGTAGAGATTGATGATAATTATCATAATCAAAGAACTAATATTAACCTAATCAAGTTGTACGAATATATTCAAGAGCGTAAACCAATATTAACATCTTACGGATGTTTATTTACACAACATGGAGAAAGACCTAATCCATTATATGAAATGATTCAAGAATTTGCAGATAGACGAAACAACTTTAAAAAGAAGATGCTTCAATACCCAAAAGGGTCTGAAGAATATAATAGATATAATTTGAATCAGCTAGTGGCAAAAGTGGATACAAACGCAATTTATGGTTGTCTGGGAGCAGCATCTAGTGTATTCTATAATGTATATGTAGCTACATCTATTACCAGACAAGGTAGAAGTAGTATTACAGCATCCATTATGCTATTTGAATCATTCTTAGCCAATAATATTAAATTTGGTTCTTTAAATCAAATTATTGCTTTTATTGACCATGTATTACAGGAGAAACCTAATAGAAAGTTTAGTGATAATGATATCTTAGATAATAGTGTATCTAAAGAATCTGTATTTGCAAAGCTTATGCTTAGTTGTGGATATAGATGGTTACCCAATGATGAAGATATGGAAATCATTTGGAGAATGGTACAAAGATTAGATCAAGAAGATTTAAATAGATTATATTATAAAAATAATCTATATAGTTTCTTTGATAATGAAGTACCGTTAGAAATAGTAACCGACATTCTAAAAGAATTAGATAGTCCATTTATTGACCCTAATAATCCACCTTCTAATATTCAAGATAAATTAGATGTATTGGTGGTTATAGTAAAAGAATACGTTTATTATAGATACCAAATTATCGATAAGATTGAACGAGTAGAGACATTAATTAGACAAGTAGACTTAACTACTGATACTGATTCATGTATTATTACTCTTAATCCATGGTATACCTTTATTGCAGATAAAGTCAAAAATGAAGATATGAAAATTAAGCATTTTGATATTGATGCAGTAAAACTAATGGAAAAAGAAAATCTTAATGAAGCTGGAGATATTTTAAAGAAAGATGATAGTGAATTTATTTATGATTTTAAAAATGATGAAATTATTAAAAGAAAGAGAATGAGAAATCCATTAATGGTTATTCCAGAAGATAGTCTTAGACATTCTATTATTAATATCTTAGCATATGTAATTGGTAAATTGCTTAGAGATTACTTCGATAGAATTTCTATCATGAATAATGTAACTAATGAAGCTCATCCATTCTGTTTAATGAATATGAAAAATGAATTTTTGTTTATGAAAATGCTGCTTAGTGATGCTAAGAAGCATTATGCTACCTTAGTAGAAGTACAGGAAGGCCATGTTATTCCAAATGACCCATCTAAGCAATTAGACATTAAGGGGTTGGAAATGGATAAGTCTGTAATTCCTAAATCTACGAAAGAAGTATTGAGCAAGATTCTATATGAAGATATTCTAAAATCTAAAAATATCGATCAGCTTAAAATCATTAATAAATTAGCAGTATTGGAAAAACAGATTAAAGAAGCTATTGTTAATGGTAGTACAGAATACTTTAAACCAATGAAAGTAAAAAGTATTAGAAGTTACAAGAATCCTATGTCTACTCAGCAAGTTAAAGGAAGTATTATATATGATCTCCTTAGAGATAAAAATGAACCATATATAAACTTAGATGAGCAATGCCCAGTACTTGTGGTAAAGACTAAAATTAATAAAAGTATATTAGAAAGTAGTAGATTTAAAGATGAATACCCAGATAAATATAATCTCTTAATTAAAGCATTTTATGATAATAATAGCATAGTCTTTAAAGTCAGAGATCAAGAATATTTATTTAACTTCTTTAAAGCTACTACACCTAATAATGCTAGAGAAATAACTAGTGTAGCTATTCCATATACTATTCCTACACCAAAATGGCTAATTGAATTTATTGATTATGATTCTATTATTAAAGAAAATATAGGAGCATTCCCATTAGAAAGTATTGGTATTACAAAGTTAGATACTAATAGTGCATATAGTGGAATCATTCAGTTATAATTAAGGAGGATAAAAATGATTATTTGTAAACAGTACGATAATAAAAAAGAAAAGTTACTTAAATTACTCAATGAAACTGCTGAAAAAGCAGAGAAAGCTAAAGTCCCAGCCATCCTTTATACTTTAGGTGGTAAATATGATGGCAACGTTTTAGGATTTGGTATAAAAGGTAAATATGGTGAGAAACATATCATTGGGACATGTGCAAAAGACCATTGTATCTATTTTATTGTAAAAGCCCCACTAGATTGTCAAATAATAATTAAAAGCCAGCTTAATAAAAAAGAATGGAAAGAAGTAGCACAACGCATTATCTTTGAAGCAACTATAAATGATAGGTTGAATGACGCATTTGAAGGTAAACCTACAGCTGATTTTTAACCGATAATTGGTATTGTAGTAAAAAAGAATTGTATATTATTATATTGAAGCTAGATATCTAGCTTCAATACATTTTTATTTATATTTCTTAAGGAGGAAATATACCATGGCAACATCTCTTAGAAACGTTATTGAAAACTTCAAAATTAGCATGGATGAAATTGATAATCATCTTAATACACAGGATGAATATATCAATGATCTGGCAAGAAAAGCTAAACAGGTTAGCTCTGCATTAAAACTGCTTAAAATTGCAGTGAGATCTAATGTAGATAAAATTGACGGATACTACTATATTGATCCATTGACTAAAGATGCATTCTTGAAAGATGATGATGTATCTAGGCTTTATGATAGCGTAGCCGCTGAAGGATTGTATTCTATCATCATTCTTGATGATGAATCCCCATTGTTCCTTCAGGAGATTCCAGTCAAGATTTCTCACGAGTTTGATAAACATGATGTTAATAACTCTACAAGACTCATCTCATTCCTTGTCGATGGTAAACCGATTAATTATGTTAGTTCTAAAGTTATCTGGTATAAAGATAAAACTTTCTCACCAATCGATGATACCATTATGATGTTTATCGAAGATACTAAAAAGAAAGCTAAAGAACTCGAATATATTCGCAAAGCTACTAGTATCGAGAACCATCATATTGGTAAAGAGGGGAAGTAATAAAGGGTAAGAATAAAAGGTACTCATATGAGTACCTTTTATTTTTTTTTGTATTTTTCTATGATACTATAGTGTACTGAGATTCAGATAAACCGCTATTACGTTCAAAATTATTGGGTGGGTTCTTAATCTTAACATTTTTAAGTTCATGACAACCATAAAACATATTGTAGTAATCTGTATCTTTACAAGACTCCATATCTATAACGCCTTTGATAGTGACAAGATTAAAACAACCAATGAACATACATGTCATATCATCTACTTTAGAAGTATCAAAGTTAGATAAGTCTAATGTAGTAAGTCTATAGCAGCTATCAAACATATTACGCATATCAGTTACTTTAGAAGTATTAAAGTTAGATAAGTCTAATGAAGTAAGATTATAACAATTAAAGAACATATATGTCATACCATGTACTTTAGAAGTATCAAAGTTTGACAAATTTAATGTAGTAAGTTTAGAACAGTCATAGAACATACCGTCCATATTAACCACATTGGAAGTATCAAAATTAGATAAATCTATTGAGGTAAGATTATCGCAACTATAAAACATATTAATCATACTATCTACATTACCATCGCACACAACTGTGGTTCCTGAGTCTAATTTATTCATACTAATAACTTTATCAATATCTAACCAGTTATTACTGTACCATGGAGCACTACCCTTAGCTATAAATACTTGTTCTTTAGTCATAATTACTCTCCTTTTTAAATATATCAGTATTTAACCATTACCATCATGTATATAGAATTATCAAATCTTATAGATTATAATTAAGAACTACAGTAAGCTTAAGCTTACTGTAGTATTTTGGAATTAGAATCAGAGAAAATTAGTATTTTATCAATAAACCAACCCCATCATCAGGTATATTTGTATTAGGATAGTATACAGTAATAGTACCAGCTCCACATACGGTTTTTAATATTTTATAGCTAACTAAATCGCAAGCTGCGGCTTTATCGGAAGAAGTAATGTCCTTATCATCTGTATATACATAATGTGCTGTTGTACCTTCTATTACCCAATCAGCTTTATCTGTACCTGTTCTAATACTACTTCCACTGCATAAAAGAATCATTAATGATTGCTCATCAATAGACGAACAGCATTTTTTAAGATCATCTTTCGTAGCTAATTCACTGCCTTTATAAGTGATAGTCTCACCTTCACTCATATCCAATAATGTCTTAGTACCACTCTCTGTTATAGAGTTTACCTGTAAACCACCATTCATAATGATTTTAGACTGATTAGTTTGTTCTCCATGAGTGATTACGGTTTCATTGTTGACCACAGGATGATTAAAAGTTGTATCAGAGTTTACCTGTATTTCTTTTACGTTAAAATCTAAAGCACCATTGAATTCAGCATGTCCATTAAATGCTACTTGACCATCGAACTCTGTTAAACCTTCAGCAAATACATTATTACCGTTTAAAGTATTATCACCAGTTAAGACTACTTTTTTGTCTAATTCAGCTTTAATTACTTTATTTTGTACAGCATTAAGGCTGGTATCAGATAAAGATTCATCTAATTGTGTTGTTGGAGAGGAGTAAATATTCCCCCCCCCCCACAATAACTCCAGATATTGATTGTGACATAATATTTCCTCCTTATTAAAAATATATTATATACTAATTATATAGAACAATCAATGAACACAGAAGAATCCATACTGCTTACATCAGAACTATCAAAGATAGATAAATCGGTAGAACTTATATCAGAACTGTCACTAAATATAGAATCTGTATTACTTACTTCAGATGAATCAAAGATAGATAAATCTGTAGAAGTTGCATTAGAATCGTTGTTAAAAGGATCTGTATCAGTTGCTTCAGAACTATCACGAAGGTAAAATAGAATTATAGAAGCAAGATCAACCACACTATCATCATATATAGCTTTATCTTTAGATGTGTATGCTTGAGGTTTTAAAGTTGGATTCATAATTGATCTCTCCTATTACTATAAATTACAATATAGTTAAACCTAAATTATCTTTATATACTTAATAATCGGTAACGTCTGGTGTATGAATATTAATCTCTGGTGACCATGAAATAGTGAACTCAAGCATATCGTTCTCAGAAAGGTTATAATAAGAGGGTCCAATCCAACTTACACCACCAATAGTGTCGTTAATTAAAATTTCATCAGCATAAAATCTTTCTGTTTGTTCTTCTGAGTATTCATATGGCCAAACACCCATAAGCCGATATTTTTTATTAGGAGTTACTGCTACAAAAGCGGTTTTGCTGGTTTCTCCTCCGTAATAATTCGTACCATATAGTCTTGCCTTGACAACATGTACCCCCTGTGGAATAGTAAATTCGCCAGTGTATGTAAAATTAACAGATCCCGTTGGTACACTTACGGTTGCAGGAGAGGCACTAAAGGTTACCCCCCCCCCCCATATAGTTCCTTTTAACGTTGTTGCCATTTTCTAATCTCCTTTTATAATAATTTGTATGTAACTTGTACCTTACCGCCATCGCTAATTCCTATGGTTTTCGATATATCAGTCAATTCCCAGACTGAGTTTTTATCCGTAGTTACATTATAATCTACCCCGTTAATATGTAAAATACATTTATGGTTTGTTGTTATGTTGCAGTAGTCACCAGAATCTTCTATCGTCCCGTCATATAGTTGGTTTATCCAAGTTATATCTACCAAGTTTATGATTTTGAATCCATCAATACTCTGTGGTGTTACACTCCCGATTTTGACACCATTCACTGTGGTACTGTAACCATTATAGTAAGTATAAAGTTCATGATCGGGATTACTGGTATCGTAATCCTGATAATTTCCCGCCGTTATAGTAAAGCTATTCTTGGTTGCAGGGCTAGCTGTGAATGTTAGCCCCCCCCCCAATTATACCTTTCATCGTTGTTGCCATAATAATATTCCCCCTATTATTTTCTATTATTATTTAACACTTAAATCACCTGGTAAGTATCCACTATCAGCTATAACTTCAGCTTCATAAGTTGTACCTACTGGGCAAGTAAATGTGGATGTATGGTCTGTACCACCAGACTTCTGTGGAGTGTATACGTGAATAGTCTGGTTAGCAGACTGAACAATGGTTACAGTTGCTGTAGCTACTGTAGCTGCATTATGAGATACTGTAGTAGCACTATTTACTGTACCAGACTTTGCAGAACCTGGGTTATAACCACTATCAGCAGTATATGTAATATTATAAGTAGTTCCATAAGGAACACTTAAAGTTTGTGCAGACTTAGTAGCTGTTGTAGTATATGATGGTAATGTACCACCATAAGTACTATTAGTCGTTAATTTAAGAGTATAATACTGATTTGTAGTAGCTGGAACAGTTAAAGTATAGTATCTTAATGTAGCTGTAGCAGTTTTAGCTGGAATAGATGTAGTAGTTGTTACTGTACCACTTACTGAACTAGAAGCTGTGTATGTATAGGCAGCTGTAGCACTATTAGCTGTATAAGCTACAGAGTATGTAGTACCATAATTTACAGTATAAGATGTAGCACTAGAAGTAGCTGCTTTAGCTGTACCATCTACAGTAGCTGTATAAGTCTGGTTAGTAGTTGCTCCAAATGACAAAGTAAAGGTCTGTTTAGCAGCAGCTGTAGCAGATATAGTTACGAAACCAGTAATAGTACCACTAGTAGCAGATAATGTACCAGCATTATATCCAGTTTCTGGAGTTATAGTAGCAGTCCATTTATCACCATATGTAGCAGTAAATGTAGAAGTATGTGCTACACCATTACATGTTACAGTAATAGTCTGATGAGCTGATTGATTAATATTAAATGTAAAGGTCTGTTTAGCAGCAGCTGTAGCAGATAATGTAAAGCTACCGGCTTCAATATTAGATTGAGTAATTTTATATGGACTAGTTACAGTAGTACCATTAATAGTTGGAGAAGATGCTTTATATCCTATAGCTGGGGTACAAGTAATAGTTAAAGTAGTATTCATTGGTAACAAAGTACCTGTAGATACAGCAGTGCCAGAAGCATTAGTGACTCTAATAGTTTGATTAGCTACTTGAGTAATATTCATAGCAGCTTGAGTCCATTTTAAGATAGCATACTTAGTATCAGAACCAGTTTTCTGGATTCTAATACCAGAAGCATTATTAGCAGTAAGAGAAGTTCCTAAACCAGCATATACATTAGTACCATCTACTTCTAAATTAATAGTAGAGTATCCTGCACAGTCATCTTTAGAAGTATATAAAGCACAAGTGCCTGAAGTACCATTAGTTTTCTGATAATGAAGAGATTTAGCTATTTTACTCATTTTCTATCCAAACCTTTCCACCATCTACATGGATAATAAATGAATCCTTTATCTTAGATAAAGAATCCACTTGTGATTGCAATTTATTTATTTTTTCTGATAAATCAGTATCTTCTTTTTTAAGATGATCTATTTCATCATTTTTAGCAGCTAAGATATTATTAAGAGAATCTATTTCTAATGAAAGTTGATTATATTCAGATGAAGTATAACCACCTAATAAGTGTATTAAGAACTTAAACATAGTAAACACCTCCTATGTTAGATTGACACACCATCAATCTTCTGGTTTTCAAACTTCTTGTATGCATCAAGGTATATTTCTTTCTTATCTCCGTTGTATGTAACCTCGTAGTACATACCATCGGGCAATGTAGTGACAACAGTGCTTTCCAGTTCTGCAAGGTTTTACAGAACCAAACAATGTAAACATCATCTAACGTAATCTGTACGTTGTCTGTTTTATCGATGTGCTTGTTAGCGTAGTTCAAAACAACTTCTTTTGCAATTTTCTGATAGTTCATAAATTATTCTCTTTATCTTGTTAATAATCTGTTATTGTAGGTGTCATGTTATTTATTTCTGGGGAGTATTTTATATAAAAACTAGAATATACGTCATTTCCGTTAGCATACATGCTAACAGTATATTGTTTATTTGGAGTTACCCCAATATATTGATTGCATGAAACGCTCCCTTGGCTACTATAATAACCCCATTTTTTATTATTCCTATATATCTCCACACTTATATTTCTAAATTCATCAGAGGCAGCGCCACTATTATTCTTTGCATATGCATATGCATTAATTACATGCACATTATTAGGAATTGTAATAATTCTAGTAATGTCGCTACCACAATCATGCTCATTTACTAAATATCCTGTTGGTACACTTGCGGTTGCTGGAGAGGCACTAATAGTTACCCCCCCCCCCGATTGTTCCCTTCATCGTTGTTGGCATAGTATTCCTCCGTTAGTATAACATTACGTATACTACAATTAAACTAATTAAAGAAATTATAGAATACTTAACAGAATTTTTAAGATATTCTTTGTAGTTTTCTTTTACGCTTTGTAAAGAAATAGTCTGCCCTACAAATGTTAATACAGCAGTCACTACAAGAAACAAAACAAACGTTAATAAAGTCATTTTTATCTCCTTTTTATTTATACTTAGTAACAATCTTAGAAGCTGATTTCTCAGCTTCTGATTCTATTTTTGATCTATTCTTAATTATATATTCTTTATCATATTTAGTTTGTTGATATTTATGAACCAATTCATGACAAAGTATTTCTTTTTGTTTATGTATAGATAATCCTGATTTATTAAGAAAAATCTTATTAGTATTCCATATTCCACATGCATATGAAGTTCTTACTAAGTCACTAACTTTATCTTTAGTTAAGTTCTGTCTTAGTAATATTTCTCTATATTCTTTATCTGTATTGGAATAGTATACTTCTAAATCTTCAAATTTATAATTTAAATACGACTCAGTATTTCTAATACACCATTCAAAAATAGATTTATCTTGTGTATTAGCATTTATTAGATTATGAGCACTTATAGATATAAATTGCAAATTTAGTAGTAAAAATACTAATAAGATAATTCTAATAATTATGGGTCTCATTATTCTATCCAAATCTTACCACCAGGAATATTTAATGTGGTAGTAGCAGTTACAGTAGCTACACTAATTCCTGTACAAGCAGTTGGTACACCATTAGTAAAATATGTAGGAGTAGTAGAAGAACCAGCATTAGTGTTTAATTTATTAGCGCTTACAGCTGCTGCTGTTTTACCTAAGTAAGTATTAGATGCATCTGTTTTAGTTAAGTACCCACTTAAATCCAACTTCTGTGTTCCTAACTGTTCCCATTTATTATTTACATAGATATATTCAGTATACAGATTCTGGGTATCATTCCCTGTCTTTTTCAAATAAATAGTAGTGTTAGAGATATTGCTGCTAGGTAAATCAGTTACTACAGCGATAGCAAATTTAGGAATAGAGGAAATCTGGGAATTAACTTCACCCTTAGTATAATAATTACTTAAAGATTGATGGGAAGTAAGTGGAGTAATGCTATTAGCTCCAAGAGTAATTACACCATTAGCTATCTTAGCATCAGTAATACCATAACCAGATAATGTAGTAGGATTAGTACCAGAAGTTACATGTCCTTGAGCATTAACTGTTACAGATTTATATGTACCAGCAGTTACGCCAGAATTAGGATGCGTGTATACAGTATTAGTATCTGTACTTGAAATAATAATTACACCATTAGCATTAGATGTTACAGTAGTAGCACCAGAACCTACAATCTTATGAGAATCTCTTACAGTATAATTATCTAATACGTTAAGATATACATTACCATTGCTAGCAGCAGCATTGGATGTAGCAGAAGCTGTTGCACCTACTTTTAAACCAGTCACATAATGAGTATCATGAGTAGGAGGTGTATAACCTAAAGCACCAGTTACATTATCCTTAGTAAGGCTAATAGTACCTGTATCTACAGTAATATTAGAACCTACTTTAACACCACCCTTAGCAGTAGCAGTAGCGTCAGGAAGAGAGTATACTGTATCAGTAAACTTAGCATTAGCTGGTACATTACTTAATACAGTGTGTCCATTTACTGTACTAGCATTACCTCCATTAGCAGGTAATGAAGTAGGAATGGCTACTGATACACTTTTACTACCATCATAACTAGCTGTAGAACCACCAGTAAATGAAATAGTATTAGGGTTTTTAAGTGAAGTAGGAGTTCCTTTTAAATCAGAGTAATTACCAGTTGTAGCTACTTTAGATAATGAATCTTTGGTTGCATATTTTTTATCAGAATTAGATACCAAATGCTTTAGTGTTTCTATAGTAGCAACAGGTTTAGATAATCTTGTCATTATTTGTTTCCTTTCTTTTATAAAAAAATTAAAAGTTGAAACTTTTATAGTATTGTTATCATTATTGAGTACGCTTATAAAAACAATATAGTAATTTTATTTCCTATATTTTTATAGAAAGAGTTGATATTGTAATGAATAAGCGTACCTCTATGTCTGATATTTATTCATCATCGTTAGTCATTAATAGTAAAGAATTAGACAGAGCTTACAAGAAATTAGATAAAGACCAATTAGATTATTTTAATTCTTTTTCTAATCATATCATCACTTGTGTAAATGCTGCATCTGGTTCTGGTAAAACGTTTGTAGCTGTATTAGCAGCATTACAAGCATTTAACCAAGGAGAAGTGAATAAGATTTATTACATTAGAATACCAGATGATAGATCATTAAGATTAGGATATCTTCCAGGTTCTTCAGACGATAAACAATCTATTTACACAACTCTATTCTATAATGCATGCACTAGTTTAGGATTAAGAGAAGAAGATATAGATATAGCTAGAGATAATAATGAAATAGTTCTATGTACAGATATCGTACTTAGAGGTACTAATATCTGCAATGCATTTGTTATTATAGATGAAGCACAAAATGGTAGATTATCTGATCTAAAACTTATATTAACTAGAATATCAGATAACTGTAAAGTAGCATTAATAGGTCATTCAGCTCAATATGATAACTTTAAAGGCAATAATGAAAAAGCATTTGAAAAATATATAGATCATTTAACTAAGAAATCATGGGCTATAGAATGTAAACTTACTAAAAATTATAGAGGTAAACTTTCTTCATGGGCTGATGAATTATACTAATAGAGAAAGAAGGAATATAGATGGATCAAAACTCTACGGATTGGCGTTCCCAACAATTCTTTGTTACTAAAAATGGTAAAAAAGAATTGATACATATAGAAACTGATACTAAAAATATTGTAGACTTCTATACAGGAGTAACAGCAATTATTAATAAATTAAAAGGCATAGCTAATGGCTTAGCTACATTAGGCCCAGATGGTCATGTACCACAAGACCAATTAAACAATATTGAGCAACAATTAAAAGATTTAGAAAAAAGACTTACAGGTAATGTCAATAACAATAATACTGTCGTAAATACAAATTTAGCAAATGCAGTTAAAGAATTAAAAGACTTAATATCTGCTTTAGATACAAAGTGTGAAGGAGCTTATGTTAAAAAAGTAGGTGATACAATGACTGGTTCATTAACATCTACTGTTCAATCTGGTACTTGGGTTAATGGCATGAAAAATGCAGCAGTAAATTGTAACTTTAGTTCTTATTCTGCTATAGCTAATTCTCCTTCTAAGAATGGTAGATTTTCTCTTTCTTCTTATCCTGACCAAAATAATAACTTCTATATTTCTTATATGACACAGGATAAAATAAATGCTGATACTAATGCTACAGATAAGCAGTTAATCTGGAGTGGTGATACTGGCGTATTAACTTGTACTAAAGTAGTCAATTCAGTATATAACGACTATGCCGAATTATTCCCTAAAGGTGAAGAAACTGAACCAGGAGATTTAATAGTATTAGACTTAGATTCTAAAGAAGAAAAGTACGTTAAATCCAGTGCTAAAAATACTAGAGTAGTAGGTGTTCATTCAGATGAATATGCTCAACTTATAGGTGGAGATAATGTTTCATTAGAAGAAAATCTTAAAAACTATATTCCTGTATCTTTAGCAGGGCGTATTAGGGTTAAATTTATTGGTATATCAAAGAAAAATGAATATGTAGTAGCCGATACTCATAATCCTGGTGTAGCTAGATTATATTATAAGGATTTAAATACCCCAGAAGATATTATTGGGATACTTGTAGAAGAAGATTCTAATACCAATCCAAATGAAATTAGACGATTAAAAAAAAAAATAAAGGTCTAGGCTATTTAGTCTAGACCTTTACTATTACTTCTTTTTCTTATTGTTATCAATCCTTACATACTGTAAAACTGAAATGAATACAATAGTAAGAATTGCAGAAGCAACAGCCATTGGATAGCATTTAGTAATTCCATTGTAATATACTTCTGTTGCTATAATAGCAGCAGTTGCAATGAATACTAAAACACAAAGCACATTGTAAAAGAAATCATTGTTGCACAAGAACAATTTCATCGGAATGGTAGTAGCAGGCTTTCTTTTGCTAACCTTTTCTTTAAATGTAGTTCTTTCACAATTAGCTTCTGATTCTACAGTAGGGTAGAGTTCTTCCTTATAGAAACTAATATTAACTACTTTAGACAATTTCTTTTTCTCATCTAAAGAAGAATAAACCGCTTTAGCTTCAGCAGTTGCAATGTTGTAAGAAATCTTGCTAGATTTATTAGATACAAACAAAATATTCTTCATTAGTGTATCAATATCAGAAATAGTACTATCAGTTCTTTCCGCAATAACTAGGTAATCAATCTTTTCCAGATTGATATGCTTTAGCTTTTCAATATCTTCAATAGAGATATATGAATTAGTTGGAATAAACTTATTGCTAACAACTTTATCATTTTTAGATGAATGATACAGAGAAATAATATATACAATAGACGGATAACTCATAAGCATCTTAGCAGAAGTACCAAATTGTGTATCTGCAAAGATTAAAGAGTTATTTGCATTAATCTTAGTCTTATGGATAAGATTATAGTTGTAAAAACTTAAAAAATCTACAATACTATTTTCGAGTAATTTAATATGCATAATTTACCTCGTTTCGTATATAAATATCATCATCAGTTGGTTTTAGCATGACTCTTCTCTTCTTTAATAATCTTTTCTACTTTTTTAGTATAAGCAGCATTATCATTTTTAATAAGATTATCTATGGTTTCTGAAGAGATATTAAAGCTAAGATAAATAGAATTCTTTTCTCTAATTACCTTTACATAAACAGAATTCTTATAAAAACAAAAATAACGATTATTGTCTCCATCAATACTATCCATGCTATCTGGCAATAACATAAAAGTATTATTTTGTACAGTACCATTATCAGTATCAAATTCCTTAGAAATTAGTTTCTCATAATGAGATCCATCATAAGAAGGGTTGGTAGTGTCTAGTGCTTTAACAAAACGAATTTTGTTAGTATTACTTTTAAGTTTATAAGCCATTACACAGTCTTTAATCCATGCCAACTGATATAATACTTCTAAACTAGTAGTTTCAAAATAGCAATATTCTCCATCAACTTCTAACTCAACTGTAGCTTTATCTTTCTTAGACTTCATATACTCAGTAATACGAAAATCAGTAATTCTAATATCCTTACCTATCAATTCTCTCATCGTAACTTTTTTCATAATAATTTCTCCTTTCAAAATAAATAATATGTTAAAATGTCATAAATATAGTATATCTTTAAAAATGAATTTGTATTTATTGAAGTTTAACTTTATTATAAGTATAATATTTCGTATAGGAGGTTTATTATGAAATGGAAACAATCAAAAACTTTATTAAAAGTATCCCTAAGCATATTCTTATTATTGCCATTATCTGCCTCATCATCATTGGCATCGGATGGTACTACACAAACAACGTCAACTATGATGATAGCACAACAGTTAGAAATGAAATTAAATCAGCAGAGTCAACAGTTGATACAGTTCAAGGAGAGGTATCAGACTCTCTTGACACAATTCGAGATGCTGGAAGCACAGCTACAAGCATCGCAAGCACAAATAGAGAATTACAAACAGAAGGACAGCGAACAGCAGAAGGAATTTCAAAACTTGGTGAGTCAATACAATCAGCTAAAGGAACAGTTGATAGTATGGGAGACAGTATATCAAGAATTGGCCAACTCCAATCAGACAAGTCAGAACTTATTGACTCAGCAACAAAGTCAAATAACGACGCTTCAATCACTGCTGGACACATCAGAGAAGAGCTTACAACAAGCAAATCTGAACTTGATCAACTTACAGCTACAGATGAAGAAATTAGAGGACTCCTTCAACAGTTACGTGAAACATGCAAAGAGAACTGAACGTAGATTAAAAAGGCAAAAAGTTACGACTGGTATTGTAGCTGGTTTGTTTGGATACGAAGTAGGTAAACATATATGAGTACAGAAATTATAAACAAAGCTTTATACAGCTTCCCTGTAAAGAATGATTGTACTATTACCCCTATAGTAAAACCTATACCATCCTTTCAAACTTTAGAATGGCCATTATCTATGCATACTGATATGGATGATAATAATACATATTTATTTCAAAAAAGCTATGATATAATATTTCCTACTTGGTGTGAATACGTAAAAATAGAGATGCCTATAATAAAAAAGAATGGAGTTGATACTCCATTAAGTTCTATTAGTATTACATCAGATTCTAATGTAGTATGGTTTGATAATACAACAGAAACAAATAAATTAGTATCTTATGTTAGAGTAACCAGTTATATAGAAAGACCTGATTCTAATAATGTCAATGTACAGTATTCATTGATGATTAGCCCTATATCTATTCTTTCTTCCGATGAATATACTATAAAATTTACTATAGGAAATGATATTAGCACATATTGCAGAACTAGTCTTTCTAGTAAAGATATAATCTCAGATATCAAAAATGCATAAAATATTAGACTAGCTCTATTAATAGAGCTAGTCTAATAAGTTGTTGTTAATGTCTTTGATTGGGTATATTGCTTCTCTATTTATAGTAGTTTTAAAATGATTGATTATTAATTCAAAGTAAGGTATTTATAACCTGGATGGAGTTTAGAATTACGCTGTACTACTGTAGCTTTGCAAGGGAACACAAGGTTATCACCTTTGTTTTCGATTGCAGAACGAATACCAGAAGAGCCTGTAGAAGTATAGCATTCTTCACCATTTTCATCAGTGTATTCAAGAACAAGATATTCTTTATTATCACCGTAATTAGACTTTCTATAGTTTACTGCGGTAATAGTAATCGGCTGATCAATAATTTCATCAATGCGATTTTTCTTCTTATTGTTGTAATTTTTGTTCTGCTGAGCTGGTTCACTACCATCTTTGTTTTTAAAGCTAGAGAAGCTTGGAATAGAAGAAGTTGTAGTAGTTTCGTTAGAATTATTGAAGTTAAAATTTTCGCTCATAATTAAGCACCTAGTTACCTTTCATTTTAAGAGATATAAATATTAGTGTATAAAAAGTACTATAAATAGATTACATATAAGTTGTACTATAAATCATTTTTTATTTTTATACTCTATCTCATAATGATCGAAATAGTAACCAGCTTTAGGCTTAGTTGAAATATTAGCTATTCTATTTCTGATAATAGAATACTTAGTGTCAGATACTTTATCTACATTAGTTACGTCTATCTTAGCTTCATTAGCTTCAGAATTATCTATAGTAATATATACAACATCTGGAACAACTTTAGTAGCACCTATAGTAATATCCTCTGTAACTTGAATAGACGATACTATATCATGCTTAACTCCATCTTTACCATAATAATACAAATTACCAGCTATATAACCATCTTTAATAGATTTAACTGATACTCTGCAATATTTATTATAACCAATAGTAAATTTATTAATACCTTTGCTATTAGTTCTAGGAATACCTTCAGCAGTAACTGTAATAATCTCATCCATAGTAGCTTCAATAGTGATATTATATCTTATATCAGTAATCTTAGTAGAGTATATTATAGTATCTTCAGTTACATCTGCTTCAGTTATATTCAATACACCTTTATTAAACCCTTCTGCAATATAAGTTATTTCAGCTCTTATATGAGGATATCTAGAGTTTACTACAAATGAGGCTGTATGCGATTCTTCTACACCATCTTTTAAATTGTATACAGTAATAATTTGATTCTGTACCTGATTAATAATTACATTGTATTCTTTATAAGATGCAGGAGTAGCAGTTAAAGTAGTATTACTAGTAATAACTGCTTTAGTAACATTAGGAGTACCTGGAGTATATTTATACTTTCCATCTATGGCTTCGGTTCTTACTGTAATCAATGAATACTCAGGTACTTCAAAAGATTCAGTATAGGTTTTACCATTGCATTCTACTATAATTCTCTGATTTGTGTATTTAGTTATATTTACTTTATAAATAGGAATATTAGAATAGTCTATATCTAAAGAACGTTCTTTATGGGTTAGTATTAATCCATTATTTTCTTTTCTAATAAGTTCATTTAATTCATTCATTCCATCAGTATCAAATTCAAAATAATGAGCATAGAAGTCATCTACATTATTGTCTGATAATAGCATATCATTCAAACCTTCATATTTAACATCTACGACTCTATTTATATTTAGATATGAATCTATAAACTTACTTACTATTTTTTCAGCATTAATATTTACAGTACAATTTAAATCCTTAGATATAATTCTTCTTTTATCTACAGTATAAAAGTCATATAAACTTTTATAACCTTTTGGAATTTTACTATCAAATTTAGATTCCCCAAAATTAAATGTACCTGTTACTTTATTATCAAATACACCTTCATCATGTATAAAGAAATATGGATATTGCATTTTACCATTATCATCTTTATTAAAATTGGAGAAGTCTATATTTTCTTTAGTATACTTTAAATTTAGAGAGGCTAGTTTAATACCCTCTATATAAATATCCATAAGATTATTGCCTAAATCTAAAGCTACTCCTATAGTATTCCCTTGTTCTGGAGATATAGAAGTTTCTACATTCTCTAGATAATGCAAATCGTTCTTATCAGAATTTTGTGTAGAGTGTCTTACTAAATGAAATAAATAAAATCCACCAGAATTATCCAATCCATTAGGAATAAAACAATTACCTCTATATAGATTTACTCTAATAGATTCAGTCATTATAGTATTAGGATTAGTAACTTTTTCTTGACTAGGTTTACCTACTGAAGGAACACTAGTTATACCCATAGCAATAGGTATACCTACTATTCTATCCTTTAATTCCCCTTCTTTAACTGTATATTCAAAGTATACTTTATCTGTAGTAGGTATAGGATAATTTATATATACATTACCACCTACTTTATAAGAGTTCGTAATACCATACTTATTATCTTCACCTGTTTCAAAATCATAATCAGCTTTAATATAAGTATTAGCATTCATATTATATTTATTGCTTTTAGTAGTAATAAATTCTGGATCATCTGTTACTAAAGCTAAATTATCTGTATCTGGTTCTAATTCATTTTCTACAGATAATTCTCCATCCCATTGGATACTATAGGGGTTAAATATATCACCACCTATATAAACATAGCATGGATTATCATCTGACCCTAATTCTGCATGTATTTCTTGGTCAGCCATACGTTCATAATATGCTTTATATAATGAGTCATAACCTGGTACTGGATGGGTTAATCCATTCTTACCAAAATTCACATATCCTGAAATATGTTTTAAATCATCCATAGAAGCTATTCTAAAATTATAATCTTCTTCTATGTACTTATAATTTATATTACTATATATGCAAAAATACATATTAGGTTGTTCAGCTAAGTTAAATGGAGGTGTATATGAATAAAATGGTTTATCATATTCTCCATCATAAGGATACTCGTTGTTATAGTTTACAAACAGTTTAATTTTATTAGTATGATAATCTACTGCTACTCCTATAGTGTCTCCGATACCAGGTTTTCTTGTTCCTATAACACTATTACCATCAGCATCTGTACTACTACCATCTATATACAGTACATTATCTGGTATTTCATTAGAAAGTATTTCATATCTAGGGTCAGTTACATCATAGAATAAAGATGATATAGCATAATCTGCTATTAATACACCTAATGAAGGCTCTCTACTAATTCCTACATATAACGGAATGTGCTGTATTTTATTTATAGGGTAATAATCAGTTATATTTATTTCAAACATTGTTTTATTTTTAATAGGAAGATTGGCTATTAAAAAGAATGGTTTATCATAATCAAAATGCAATCCATCACTAGACAAAACATTATCTAATGGAGAGCTATTTAAATCATATGACTTCATTAATATATTATTCATTCGATACCCTCCTTTTTAAGATAATGTTAAAATACGCAATATAACCATGTATGGTTATCCATACATGGTTAATAATCTATAATGAAGTTATATATTGACTTCCTGGAATAAATTCTTTAGTATAATAATCTAAATTAAACTTTTTACCATTTCTATTCAAATCATTCTTAGTTATATATTTATCAAAAGCTTGTCTCTCCAGGTTATATACCTTCTTCTTAAACATACACTTTTGATAATTATCATACATATATTTTATATCTAAAGGGCATTCTACACAGTATGGCATATCATTGCATCCATGGCAGCTATTATTAATACTTTTTATTAAAGCATTATAGTATTCTTCAAATTGATGCATCGAAGAGGTATCTAAACCAGTATCAATATTACCAATCTTAAAGTTTTTAGCATTCTCTAATATATCATATTCTCTTAATACTAAACATGGATAGATTTCACCAAAAGGATCTACTATAAGCATTCTACCCATTCTACCACAAGCATGTTTATAATTAAAATGAGTATTTATATACTTATTATAAATTAGATAAGTAAGATTCTCTAAAATAAAATCATACTGTTTATATAATAGGTATATCCTATGTAGTTGATAAGTAAAGATATCTGTAAATTCTTTACTACTATAATACTCAAAATACTCATTACTAAATATAAAGTAATATGATATATGTCTGCATCCATGTTCTAAGGCATATTGAATAGAATCTGCTAAATATACTAAGTTATCTTTAGTTACAGCTATAGCTATTAGTACATCCTCATTGTAAATAGAATTTCCTACTTTATCTACTATAGTAGATAATTGTTTATCAGTAAGATGTGTTTGAGCTATCTTAGATGCATGTATACCATCCCAAGATATCTTTAAAAACTTAGGTGTAATAATTTTAATTAAATCATCCATAATGAAGTTATGGTTTGTACCATTAGAGATTATACCAATATCAACTGTAGTATCTTTATATCTTTCAATCTTCTTTATTTGTTTACAAAGATTATATAGCTCTCTAGGATACAAAGTAACTTCTCCACCTAATAGATTAACAAATAATCTAGACCCTATATTTGTATTCTTTAAAAACTGTAGTAATTCTTCATTCTTATTAAACACATTATGTTTACTTCTAGAATCAATACTTTCAAAGCAATACTTACAATTCAAATTACAAAAATCATTAAATTTTATTCCCAAAGAGTCTATTCTTTCAAACATCTATTACATACCTACCAATTTGATAAAATTACTAATCAATTCAGCTTCATTATCTACTTGATTAATTGCTTCTGTATTATTAATTCTATTGGTATTATAATTATCCATCTTAGTAGTTATAAGGTCATCAGACAGTATAAACTTTAGATCATCTGGAGAAGCATTAATAATTTTGCCATTTAAAGTTTTTTCATTATTAATAGCTATAGCTGCATACTTTCTTAATAAAACTGCATATTTAATTGTTTTAATTTTATCATAATAGCATAATCCTCTAAGAAGAGTATGCATATTGGATAAGCCAGCATTAAATAAATCTATAATCTTATTCAATAATTCTCTACAGAGTTCAATTCTTTCTTTTTTATTAGTATTATCGATAGAGAATAGATAGTACATAAACATAGTATCACAGAATCTGAGATAACCATAGTTATACTTCTTATATTGATAATCTCCTATTTCACTATATAAGAAAGTATCAAGTTTCTTATATAGTGAAGAAAGATCTACTTTAATCTTATTAGTTTCAACTAATTGATTTATATTATGAATAAAGAAGCATACCCAATCACAAAATTGAGAATTAATATTATCTTTATCATTAGAATACTCTAAAGTCTTATTATAATATCTTTTAATAGTATTCATGCATTTAGATGCAATATCTTCTTCTGACATAGAGCTTGTAATGAAGTCTTGAGAAGCGCTATCAATTAATAACTTAAAATAAATATAATTATAGTAAATATATTTACTATAATCTTTAGATTCATGAGATTCAAAATAATTAATAAAAGTCTTCATATAAGAAAAATAGACATCTTTCTTATTAGGGTCATTGAAGTCTATAAAAGTTAATAGCATAACTAAATAGTTTTCATCATCTAATGCTTTAGTATTATGAATATAATCCCTAGAAATATTAGTTTGACTAATAATATCAAATTCTTGTAATAATATAGGCTTGTCTTTAATAGCATTTCTAATAGAAGTATCTATTTTATTAAATTCTTCTTTATGATTATCATAGTCTATAATCATTGAAAGAAATTGAATATATTCTTTAAATGTACTAAATGTATTAAACTTATTTGATATATCTGTAAGTTTATCTAATGCATCAGTTATATTATTTTTCTTAATATATTGATAAATTCTTTCTGGTAAAAAATATATCATAACTTCCTCCTACTTAGTTTAAATACTCGAACATTTCCTTCTTATATCTTATAATCAATTCATATAATCTATTAAGGTCATCATTATCTAATGATGATAAATATTTTTCAATTAAATCATTATAAACTTTCATTAATTTACATGTCTCTGGGGTATGATGTTCTAGCCATTTATCACCAAATTTTAATATTCTTTCATATCTGCAACCACCATCACAAAGATAGAAATATTTGCAACTATCTATTTGACAGTCTTTACTAGTACAACGTTTTTGTATTTTATCAAAATCTTCATATCTTAAATCGGTAAATGCGATAGAAGTACAGGATGACAAAGTTTTATTTGTTAAATATGATAATTCTTTATCTTTACCAGCAGAGCATGATTGCATTGGAGCATGATCTATATACGCTATAATCTTATTAAGATTTTCTGCATATGGATGGTCAAACATTCCTTCAAAAGTACAATAAAGATTTTCTTCTAAATCCTTAAACCATTGATCGTTATGGTCTTCTCCTCTAGCAATACAGTATTGCCCATTTACATGAAATTCTTTATCTAAACGAACAAATAACTTATGTAATCTTGGTATATCAGTTACATTAGCATTATTAATTACTGTCTTAATAGCAAAATTATTTATTCCTTCAGCAATAGCATAATTAATATTAGTCAATACTCTATCTGCTATACTATTACCAGAAGTATCAACTCTTGAATCTTTAAATCCATCCCATGAAACTTGAATATCAATATTCCATTTCTTTTGAAATTTTATGAATTCTTTCCAATTTGCCATAGTAGAAGTTATAACTTGGAATTTCATTTGATCGTGATATTTTTCCAAAGTATATTCCATTAAGTCTAACTTCATTAATGGTTCTCCACCAAAAAATACTACTCTATCTGGTTTATATTTTGCAAGACATTCATCTATATCCATTTCAGTAAGGCAATCATCATTGTACTTAATATAACAATAATGGCATCTATTAGGACACTGATTGGTTAAAAACAAAAATATTTCTCTATGCTGGTGCATTTAGTTATCTCCTTTTACCATCTACAAGACTTATCATGACATGTACCACCATGACATGATTGACAAGATATTTGGCAAGTAGACTGGCAAGATGCTTGGCATACAAGTTTACATGGGCCTGCCCAATAATCATCATTTTTAGCATTCATTTGCTGTAATAAAAGTTTTGCTATATTATAAATAATACCTATATCATTAGCTGTAATTATTTTTTGTTTTTGAACTTTATTATTGATATCTTTTAAATGGTTATAGTTTGCTGAAGTGGTTCTAGAAAGCTGTGTAATAGTTTCATTATAACCACCACCACCTTTTCTACTTATTTCGTTATCAGTAACAGCATTAATAGAATCTAATTCTGTAATATTTGTAAGCAAGCAATTTATTGTATTATTAAAAAAATCATTCGTAATGAAATTATCTTTAGCAGGAGAATCTGGTAAATAATATTTTACAGATTGCCTTATTACTTCTGTAGCCATACTTACTCCTCCTTTTACCATCTACAAGACTTATCATGACATGTACCACCATGACATGATTGACAAGATATTTGGCAAGTAGACTGGCAAGATGCTTGACAGACTAATCCACATGTACCATTATTATTCCAATATTTCCAAGAATGTTCTTGTAATACATTAGAAATAGATTTACATAAATCATATATAGCTTTAGCATCATCTGCTTTAATAACATCACCTTGGTTGATTAAGCTAATAATAGAATGAACAGTTTTAGGAACACCAATTCTAGAGTATTCTATAATCTGTTTCTTTCTATATTCATCTTTCTCTAATTCATCTATATTAGATAACATAGTCTCAATCAGGTTATCATAAACAGACTTACTAGAATTGACTAAATTATAGTGTATACCATTATTCACTATCTTTTCCATTATCTTCTACACCACCTTTATTATTCAATGAATATAAAATCATAGTCATAAGAATTTCAGATTTCTTTCTAAAGTATTCTTCAAATGTAGGAAATACATTATCAGAGCCCAAATTATTAATCATTTCTTTAAGATGAATCAATCTAAGCTTTAATGCAAAAGTATTAGATAAATCGGCAGTATCCATAATCATATCAATATACTTCTTAATCTCTAAATTAGTCTTAAGAATATTTAAATATCTACTTCTAATATTAGAAGCATTAAGAATCTCATTTTGTTTAATAATAATTATATTAGTCATAATCTTATGAAGGTCACAATAAGATTGCAGAACTTTATTCTCATCACCATTTTCTCTAAGATTTTCTTCAGGACAACCGTTCTTACAATTTCCTTTAGCTTTACAAGTTTCACACTCTTCTTTTTGATATACTGCTTGTTTCTCTTTTCTATCAGTATGAACTTTGGTTTCATCTACGTCAGTATAGATATTACCAATCTTCTGTACTAATTTAATTTCATCTTTAGAAGTTGGTAATTGATGGCATGGATAAATGTCTCCATTGTAATCAATAGTACACCATTTATTCAACCCAATAGGGCAAAGTAAATCGTCAGATACTTCTGGTTCCATGACCTGTCTCATAAAGTCATCTATATTCTTAATAGCAATATTTCTCTTAGAACCTTCTTCATTAAGTTTATCAATATACATATCTACTAATTCGATATAGTTTTCTTTATAATCATTCAGTTGTTCTTCTGTCCACTCTACATCTGTAACTGGCATAGGGCAGATAGAATCTAATCCTAAAGTATTTACTAAGTAATCTACACCTTCATACATATACTTTGCATCTTCTGGTAAGATAGTCATTCTAGCTTCAATAAGTACTTTCAATCCATTAGTAATAAGAATCTTTAAGTTCTTTACTACTTGATTCCATGAATTAGAACGATTCTTATCATGAACATGTTTAATACCATCAATGGATACTAATAACCCAATATTATTATCATCTACATATTTAATAAAATCTTTAGGTAAAAATGATAAGTTAGTAGTCATACCATAATCTACTAATCTATGATGCTTATTATTATCATCTATAACTGCTTTAATGCATTCCCAATTCAATAATGGTTCTCCACCAAAGAAATTGACTTGGAATCTTCTATTAGAGCTAGATAAATCATTATATGCCAGTCTCATAGCATCTACTGCTACTTCTGGTTTCATATATTTTTTATTTTTATCTTTTTCAAAACAATAGATGCATTTAAAATTGCAATCATTAGTAATATCTAATGTGATAGAATCACAATCATAGACTTCTCTAAATGGTTTCATAGTTATTCCTCCTAAAAAATAAATTATTATAATGTAAAAAAGATTATTAGTAGCCATATAAACGGCTACTAATATTTTCTGCTAATTATTCTTCATCATCATCTTTATGCTCACGAATATAAATAGCATTTCCTCTGATGGTATCTCCACCAGAACGCCATTCATCTCCATCTTTAAGAATAGCTAAATCCCATCTAGTAATACCATCACTAGGCTGTGGATCAGACCATACTGCATATGGTTCATGAAGATACAATCCATCTTCATTATCAGCAGCTTCACCATGAGTCATAATTCTATCTAAATCAATAGTTAAATCTAAAGCATCTGCTGCTGCTTCAGTTAAAGCTGATATAGCGTAAATCTGAGCATCAGTTGGAGGATATGGCCCTAAGTCATATCTACCATCTGGCCAGCACATAGCATTATAAGCACAGCAAAGAGCTATTGCAATAGATCCAGAATTTCTCTTATATGTAGCAGCTACAGGCTCATTTACATCACCAGTATAATGAATATTGCCTTCACCATCAATACAGAAATTATAGTCATCATAAACGTTCGTATAATTATCAGCAGTCCAGTGTAAATAAATTTTTGCGTCTCTATCATACGCTTTAGCGTTTTCCCAAATATAAGAATATGCATCAGAAATAATTTGCTTAGCTTCTTCTATAGATACTATTCTATCCATTCTTTTCCCTTTCTTTTTGTTAATAGATTATATAAAGCATTTTTCATAGCAGAATAAGAAGAATAAGTTTGTGTATAGATAGCATCTTTGTTTTCAACTGTAATAGTACTAATTTTAGACTTTTTGTTATAAGTTTTATACTCAGTATTATTTACTTTTTTGAATAATGCATTAGGATAATTAAAGAATACATCACATGGATTCGTATTAATAATAAATTGATTTAGCGATAAAACGATATCATTTAATGTAAGTTCATTATACTTAGATAGTATAAACTTAACCCAAACATAGTTATCGTTATCATTCTTTACTTCAATATAGAAATATTTCATTATTATTTATACCCCTAATCTATACACAAACTAAAATAAATTATCTCATGTTATTCATATCTAAAATATAGTTAATCACTGGAGCAATAGCAGCAGCTTTAGCTTCTGCTTTCTCTTCTTCCTCTTTCTTAACATATTCTTCCGTTTTCCAGTTCTGAGGGATTGTAGTATCTTTATAAACTTCGTTTACAAATTTACCACCATTGATAGTAATAGAAGCTGTATCTTTATTGGTTACACCAGAAAGTTCAATATCGAAAGTACCATTCTCAATCGTAATCTTAGCAGCTTCAGTCCATTTAGTGCTTGTTCCTGGAAGAGTTTCAGGAGCTGAAGAGGATTTATCATATTCTACAGCACCTACTACTTTACCAGTGAAGTCTTTACCAAAAGTAATTACTGGAGCAGCATTATGATATTTCTTTAATAATCCATAATAGCAGTCAAATGCTACTCTACGGAATCCATCAGTATTAGGTGCATTGATAATTGTATTACCTTTGCAAGTTAATCCACCATAGTTATTGGATACTGCATATGCACACTGAGTTCCTTTAGAGATATCTACAGTTACATCTTCTAATACTAATTCAGAATAATTCTGAATAAACATTTTACAATTTGCAAAGTTAGTAGTAAGAGTACCATTCTTAAAAGTAACTTTACAACCTTCCATAAGTCTAAATGCAATAGTCTGATATTTAACACTAGCACCTACTAATGGAAGTTTAGAAACATTTACAGTATGACCATTTAAATCAAACGTAATATATCTATCTTGAGTATGGTCATTTTCTACACCAACTTGAGTACCACAAGTATCAATATCTTCTAAAAGAGTAATTGTAGTTTCAGTCTTAGGTTTAGCTGCATTTACTGCTTCTTGGAAAGTAGCATATTTTACACCGTTAGATTCAATTACACATTTTACAGCTTCAGTAGCACTAAATTCAACAGTAGTATCTGATTCTACTACAGTATGAGTTTCTTTATTTAAAGTACCAGCTTTATAGCCTTCACTAGCTTCAATGGAAGCAATAAGTTCTTTACCAGTTTCTACAGTATCACCATCATGATAGGTTTTAGAATCTAAATCTGAAACTGTAATAACCTGATTAGCAGATTGAATAATTTTTAAAGTTGCCATAATTTATAAATCCTTTCTTTTTAATAATCAGTAACAGTAGGAGTTTGTTTATTTATCTCCGGCGACCATGAAAGTCTGTATTTCGGGTCTGCCTCATAAGGGAGTCGTACATAAACCCACGGTATGTATTCATTACTAATTTTATGAGTAATGCAGCATACACCATGTAGGGTTATAGGCTGAGCATCACCACCAGTAAACGATTCGAGGATATGTTGTGAGCCAGATGTAACTCCAACGTAGCTAATAGCATTATCACTACCATCATAAGAAACCTGTATAATCTTGACTCCATTCGGAACTGTGAAATTTCTCTTATTATATATCACTATACTCCCAGTTGGTACTATGACGGTAGCGGGGCTAGCACTAATCGTTAGTCCCCCCCCCCACTACTCCCTTAATCATTGTTGCCATAATGGTTTCTCCTTTTCTTTTTTAATAATCATACTTATGATACTATAGTATATTGAGAAGAAGATAATCCAGTCTTGCTTTCAAAATCTACTGGCGGATTCTTAATCTTAACACCTTTAAGTTTAGAGCAAATATAGAACATACCGCTATAATCAGTGCATGACTTCATATCTATAGTACCTTTAATAGTAGTAAGAGAATCACAAAAATTAAACATCCCATCCATATCTCTTACTTTAGATGTATCAAAGTTAGATAAATCTATTGAGGTAATACTAAAACAGACATCAAACATACCATTCATATCGGTCACTTTAGAAGTATTAAAGCTAGAGAGGTCTACTGAAGAGAGATTAGTGCATCCTTTAAACATAGCATACATACTAGTTACTTTAGAAGTATCTAAATTAGATAAATCTAATGTGGTAAGTTTATCACAAACAGCAAACATACTCATCATACTAGTTACATTAGAAGTATCAAAGTTAGATAAATCTATTGAAGTAAGTTTAGAACAGTTACTGAACATTTGTGTCATACTAGTTACTCCTTCACAAGTAACCGTAGCTTGACCTGATATAGTCTCATCCGTTTTAATTATATGAGATGCATCAATCCATTTTGAGTAATACCATGGAGCACTACCCTTAGCTATATATATTTGGGCTTTACTAGCAGGGGTAGCATTAATATCCATATTGCCATTAATTACCCCCCCCGCTAGCATTCAGAGTTCCTGCTACATACCCACTATCAGCTATAACCTCTGCTTCATATGTAGTTCCCCTTGGGCAAGTAAAGGTAGAAGTATAATCTATACCACCAGCCTTTTTTGGTACATACACATGAATAGTTTGATTATCCGATTGAGTAATAGTAACTGTAGCATTAGTTACTGTTGCAGGAGTGGCATTAATAGTTTTATTATTAGTAAATACACCGCTTCTGCTAATATTTAGTGTTCCTGGATTATAACCGTTTTCAGCTATAACTTCAGCTTCATAAGTAGTTCCTGTTAGACAGGTAAAGGTAGAAGTATAATCTATACCACCAGCCTTTTTTGGTACATATACATGAATAGTTTGATTATCTGACTGATTAATAGTAATTATAATATTCTTTTTTTCAGTATGAGTTTTCTTATAAAGGTCATCTATTAGATCTTGTAATTTCTTCCAAGTAGGGTCATCTTTAGAGATTCTGTTTAGAAGAATATTTTGAAGAGAAGCATCTAAATCTTCTAATCTTATTCTTCTACTTTCCTTTTTATTATCATTCATAATATCACCTATTATGAAACTCTATACCAAGCTGCTAATACTGCACCATATGGATTATTTGGTAATGGAGTAGATTTACAATTTGGTGATGATGTTGAAGAGATAGTATGGCTATGATTCCCTTCAGGAGAAGTATTGCACCAACCATCATCCCAATCTTGCCCACCGCTAGAACCCCAGTGTTTATTATTATCATACATACCCCATGGTGCATTAGCTTGACACCACTGTATAGCTTCATTAAATGGGGAACCATGCTTATGTTCACCAGTTGTATTAGTTGTACTACCGTTATGACTATGTGGAGGTAAATTAGCTTCTGATATTTTTAATGTACTACTACCAGTTTTAGTAGTTATATCTGAAGTAGAGTTCTTAATATTAACTTCCTCTACACTAGGACTACCAATCTTTACATATGCATCACTAATTCTTACCCAATGTGTTCCTGGATATTCTGTACTAGGATTTACATTATAAGCATAGAATATAACTCTGCCTACAGCAGGTACACCACTTACATCATCGCTAGTCATAACTCTTTTAAACCTAGCATTATTTATATTACCATTACTAGCTCGAATGTATAATTCTCCATCTGGTTGAGAGATAAATAATTGCGTAGAATAATTTGTGTCTTTATCATAAGGCATATTTATTAATTGACCAGAACTAGCTGGTTGATTAGAAATAGTAGGTCTATTATAGTTTGCAATATACATACCTTGACTATTCCAATCAGCATCACTTGTTCCAGGATTGTAGTTATCTTCTAATTTATGAAAAGCTTCCCATACTTCAGTTTTCTTTACAAATTGATCAGTTAAATTACCTAAATTATCTGCAATAGAATTTAGCTTTTTTACTAATTCATCATAACTATCTTTAGTTACTGTATTCTTAAATAGCTCTTGTAATGATGGAGCTAATTCTTCAAAGGTGATCTTATTTTCATTATCAACTTCAGCCATTAAAAAAACCTCCAATCTTATTGATTCTAATAGGTTTACGCCTATAGGTTACTAGTATGTTGATATGCTCCATTTTGCTTCGACATTACATTAAATATTGTAAATACAAAATGGGGTGTTAAAAAATGAATAAAGATAGTAAAAAATTTCATCTTTTATTAGTTCTGATTCCTATTTTTTGCTTTATTATAATTTCAGATATATTTGTATCTGATATAAGAGCTATAAAACAAGATACATCAGAAAATATACAGACACTAGAAGAAAAGAAAACTGAATCTATCCATTATATAGTTGATAATAGAATTAGACAAGCTAGATTGCAAAATGCTTATATAGAAAGTGCTTTTAAATCTTATATAGCAGATTATGATACATCTCAATTACAAAAAGAAATGAACTCTGATGTATTGGGTAATAAAATTATAAATATACTTTCCAATATAATCATTTATGATACAAAAATAACAAGTATTTTTGAAACACATTATTCAGATCATATCTTGTTTATTAGTAATAAGAATGGTATAATTAATATATACAATTTATCTTCTAATAATCCAGAGATAATGTTTACTAATTGGGATGATTATATTGCTAAGAAGAATAATACTCAACTTACTTCTTCTGCTATAGATAAGCTTATTAATAAAGAAGATTCTGCTTTAGTATGGGAATCTAGTATAGCTACTAAAAATAATATACTCAATACAGAGTATACTACTTCTTCTGAAGAAACTATAGATAAAATTATACAGACTGATAATAGTTTTGAATATAGGTATTATAATATTCTTGTACCTACTTATGTAAATATAAATGACCAAGATGACACTTATGATTTCATAATAGTAAGAGAGATAAACTTATATAAAACTTTAGAACCACTTAGCTATAATATAAACAAGTATGATACGATAATAGAAGATTATAAACATGAAATGAATAACTTGTTATACATAACTATTCTTTTCTCTATTTCCATTACCATCTCGTTGTCTATCAGTATAATCATTGGAGTGCTTAAAACCAATAATTATATAAAATATAAATTTAAGTTTAAGAAAGATGGTGATAAATAATGCTAAAAGATGTGGTATTAGATGAAGAATTATTATTAATTCTTATAATAATTACCATATCATTGATTGGAAGCCTAGTAAAAAATTATTATGAATTATTATATCATCATAAACGTATGAAGGTTGGACTTATAATTTTATCCACGGTATCAACTTCTATACTAGATTATTCCATAAGCTCCCATCTATTAAAATTTTTAGGGTATAGACCTTTCATAGGAGTAACTTTCTTTTTAGGGTTAATAAGTATGGAGCTTTTAGGAAAGCTTTCAAACCTAAATGATGTGTTTTTAATTATAAAAGTTATAATTTTTCGAGATAAAGATGACATAAAAAAATTGCTAGATGATAAAACTAGCGAAGATAAAAACAATCAAAACCACACCGATAATAGCACGAATAACAACATAAATATCACTATTAAGAAATAAACATTATTATAATATTTTAGAAAGGAGGAGCTAATATTCCAATGGCATACTTAAAGACATTGTGGCTTGTTGACGGTATTAGAAATAAACTGTACAAATATGAAGATAATGAATTACAGCAAGAAAGTTATACCATTCCTGTTGTAAATACATGTGTACCAGTTGGTGATTGTAAGGTCTTAGTTTCAACTGACCAATCCAATGTATACATCTTATCTCCTACTGGATATTTATTTAAGTTTAATACCAAAGCAGAGACCTTCGTTAAAACTATTCGTCTTACTGACGGTTCTTCTGGTATAGCTCAAGGTGTTTTACATGAGTGTAACACTTCACCTATTTTCGTCTCTAACTATAACGAAAATACAGTATCTGTAATCATGGATGACACTATTAAATATGATATTCCAGTTGGTTTAGGCCCTACAAATATCATAGTAGATAGTAATGGGTCAGCGTATGTTTGTAATAGTATCGAAAATACTATTTCTATTATTTCTTACCAAAACTGTAAATATATATGCTATAAAAAGATTAGATTACTTTCTAATCCTATAGACGTATGTGTTGATAAGCATAATACTTTATATGTATTATGCAAAGATTCTAAGATATACAAACTTATGGCTAATGATAAATCATGCAAACGTTTATCATTTGACGTAGGAGAACAGCCTAGTGCTATTACTGTAGATAATCAAAATAATATTATCGTTACAAACTATGGTGAAGGAACTATTACTATTATTGATCCAAACTCTATTATTAAAACAGTTGGATTACAAGAATTCCATCCTATAGCTGTAGATGGTGATATTGACGATAATATCTTTGTAATTACTTCTCATAATATTATCATTGAGATCAATCAGGCTGGTAGAATTATTAATAAATTCTATGCTAATATTCCAGCATCTATTACTACATTAAATGACTTTACTGGTATGAAAACCAGTAAGGCATTATATGCTGCTAACAATCCTGGTGGCAAACCAACTACCAAAGATGACCTCGATGAATTAAAAAAACAACTTGATAATAAAATTCAGAATTATCCTAATAAAAATGCATTCCCATATCCATCAGAAAATCCAGACAGTAAAGCTCTGTATATTGATGATGAAAATGGAACTATTTATAGATTCGATAAAGATAAAAAAGAATACAAAGTTCTATACGGAACTAGTATAGTAAATGCTAGATATGATGATAGTTCTGAAACATCATTGTCATTAGTATCAGTTAATGGCACTGTAAAACCATTAGAACTCAAGGATATTACTAATACCGTTTTATCTAAATATAATACAATCTTAGATTCTGAGATTGATAAGATGTTTGAATAAAATGGTTATTATTAATATATATACATAACCATATTTTTATAAAAGGAGACATACAATTATGCCAGAAACTAAATATTTTCTTGATGCGGCTGGTTTAGCTCGTTTTAAAACAAAGCAGGATGCAGCCAATGAAGGCAAATTCTTAGGTATTAATGCTAAAGCTAAGACTGCTGGTGCAGCAGATACCGCTGCAAAGCTTGCTGCTGCTGTAGCTATCAACGGTGTACTCTTTGATGGCTCTAAAGCTATTACCATTGAAGATGGTACTAAACTTTCCCTTGCTGACGCTGAAAAGCTTTATCTCAAGAAGGCTACTGCTGATACCACCTATCTTCCTCTCCATGGTACTGCCGATAAAGCAACCAAGCTTGCTAATCAGGTAAAGATCAACGGAGTACTCTTTGATGGCTCTGCTGATATCACTGTAGAAGATGCTACCAAGTTATCGCTTCATGGTAAGGCTGATACCGCTGGTGCAGCTGACACTGCTGCTGAAGCTACCCATGCTGCTGCCGCAGATACTGCAACCAAGCTTGCAGCTGCTGTAACGATTAACGGCGTTGATTTCGATGGTTCTAAAGCTATTACTATCAATGCTGTAGATTCAACTGCTCGTATCGCTGAATCTGAAAAGGGTGTTGTAAACGGTGTTGCTACTCTTGATGCTGCTGGTAAGGTTCCGGCTGCTCAGTTACCGTCTTATGTTGATGACGTAAAAGAATTTGAAAACAAGGCTGCTTTCCCTGAAACTGGTGAATCTGATAAGATTTATGTAGATATTGATACCGGCAGCATTTATCGTTGGTCTGGTACGCAGTACATTCAGATTAATACTTCTGTAGCATCTGCTGATACTGCTGTTAAACTCGCAACGGCCCGCAAGATTGCTGGTGTTCCGTTTGATGGTTCTGCTGATATCACCATTCCGGCTGGTAACGTCGGTGCTTTCACCAAAGAAGAAACCAACACTACCTTCCTTTCCAAGGCTGATGCTACGACTACTTATGTTGCTATTACTCCAGGCAAAGACCTTTCTGATAACAACTTCACGACTGAACTCTTCACCAAACTTAACGGTATTGAAGAAGGTGCTAACAAGTATGTTCTTCCGCAGGCTTCCTCTACCACCCTCGGCGGTGTAACGGTTGGCAGCAACATTACCGTAAAGACTGGTACTATTTCTTTAGCTAAGGAAAATGTAATTGCAGCTCTCGGCTATACTCCGTCTGATTCCGCAGCAGAAGTGCCGGTAGAAGCTATTTCCGATACCGAAATCGATAAGCTCTTTGCTGCTGAATAATAAATAATTATATTTATGAACTAGCAAAGGAGGATATATGGCAAGTGCTACACCAATTATCACTATTTGTGATAGGGATGATAGAGAAATCAGTTCTCCTTGGGGAGTAGGAACCTTAGATGTAAATAATGGCTCTGCTGTACCTCAGTCCGAAACTAAGGAAATCCATATATGGAATAATAAGGGTGGCATTGAAAGTGCAGCTGACTTAGTAAGTTCTTATATCACCACTAAGAATATTAATGGTGATAACTTGAATGAACAGTTGGTTACCGATAAATGGGTACAAGCTAATTATAAGAATGAATCTATCTCAGCTCTTAACGGCTTCCATGCTATTGGTGGGGATGATATATTAGAAATTTGCTCTGATAGTGCTACTGGTATAGACAAAGAAAATCATGTAATTTCTGGTACTGCTAACTCTGGTTCTACAACTGATACGTCTAACTTTGCTACTGTTCGTTTAAAAGTAGTTCCTAAAATAAATGCATTAAAAGGTCTACACCAGTTTAAAGTAAGAATATCAGGGTATTATACTTAATGATGGTATATGAATTAAAATCTATTCCATTATATACTAATTCATCTGAGCAATCTTATGGTTGGTTTATTATTTACAATAATCATTCCATTGTATATGAGCATACTAGCTATGCTCATATACAATATTCAACTATTTCTAAAGATGATATCAATCTATTTGGATTATATGGGAATGATTTTAAATTAGTTTCCAACTTCTCAGATGGATCTATGTATATTTATTGGAAAGATAGTCTGATTGCTAAATTTAACTTTCTATTGTCAAATAAAGCAATAGAAACGAATTTAAACTCACATGTATACCATTGTAGACCATTTCATTTAAAAAGTTTTATTTATGATTTCAATATGTTTAATACCATTAATTCTAATGGATATATGACTAATAAATATTACTCTGGTTATAATGGGTTAATTTTAGCCAATAATTATCCATTAAAAATAAAGCAATACTTCTCTATAGACCTAATGGATCATCCTAAGGAATTAGCTATAATAACTAAATTAGAAAAAATAAAAGATATTGAATATCCAAAAGATAATTTTATATTCTCGGTAATTAAGAATGATAAAATTTCTAAAGACAATGTTCAATTAAACTTATTAAATGATAATGTATTTAAACATAAAACTATTTTTAAACTCTAAAGATAGGTGGTGTGCTTAAATTCATATAAGATCATCAGTATATATGCACATTTTCTATGCATTAATGGCTATTTCACTGTTACTATTATCATTATATAAGCTTCAATATAGTAATATAAATGATAGCTTAAAGGAAGATATTTCTAATAGAGAAAATGTAAATTTATTGTATCTTCAATCCAGCATAAAAAAAGAAAATAGTGTATTAACGTCCATCTATTCTAATAATACTAATAGTAACTTTGATAAAGCCGCTATACAAACTATTATTAATGATCCTAAGATCGTTGGTAATGTGATAGAAACAAAGATATTAGCAAGATAATTGGATAGCTCTTTATAGAGCTATCCAATTCTATATATTGTTATTTTGGTCTTTTACTCTATTAGAATATCCTTTTTGAGTATTAATAGCATAGTTATTAATAAACTCTAAGTCTATATAGAATACTAGCTCTGAAGTTCTTTCTACTAATGGTTGGTTAGTACTAATTGTATAGGTATTCCAATCTATTTGTATAGGAACTTCTGATAATCCATTAAATAGTTTTACATCCATAAATACTGATGGGGATATAAATATAGACTTAGTGTATTCAGCTATGTCAAATAATGAATTTTCATTTCTAGATTGTATGAGTTCTTTAAAGTGAATTGTAGAAGGTTTATGCTGTTCATATATATCGTTATCTTCTATATAATCAGTAGTCATATACTGATTCCAGCCTTTATCATTCTTAAATGGTATTGCTCCGATATAGAGATTATAAATAGTACATTTTAATGCTTTATCTATTAAAGCAAAATCATGTTTATCTTTAGCATAATAAGCATAGAATTTAGGAGCTGGGAATAAACATTCTATCTGAGTAGATACGACAAAGTTATTGTCTGTTTGACCTTCTCTTTCTCCTTCATCCACTTCTATATCACCACATCTAAGATGCACATACATATCTGTAAGCTTAATAAAGTATTCATATTCTCCTTTAGTTCCTCTAAACTTACAAACAAATGGTAATCTAGAGTTCTTATTTAAGAATGATAAGAATTTACAATTATCAACTACCTGTTCATTTCTTATCTCGAATCCAGAATCTTTAGCTATAGCCAGCATTAATGCTTTAGGAACATTAAAGTCTATTTCTGCATATCTAGTTTCAGTAGCATTAGCTCTACATGCAATTTGCATAAACTTGTATAAATCCATAGCAGTATTAAATGAAGATACTTTAATTCTAAATTCAAAATCTACTTTCCATTGTTCTAAAGTAAGAGAAACCATATTCTTATTAGTAGGGTTTACAAAGAAACAATCTTTAAATCTAGTTCTATTATTAATGATATTTCTTCCTAGTAAGTATAAATCAGTATTTTCCCTATTAAAAGTATAATCCATTCTAGGTCTAATAGCTAAAGCTGGTTTATTCTTTCTAATATTATTAATCATATCATTAGATAAAAAATCTCTAAGTATATTTCTACCAGCTATATATTCTGATTTAAAGAAATCAGGTTGAAATTTATTTTTAAACCATTTTCTCATATATTCTACACAAATAGAATATGATGAAGAAACCGATGGAATACATAATGACATAGCATATTCATTCTTAAATCGCTTTAAATCTTTTATTGGAGAATCATGAGTAGTTACTAAATATTGAGGGTTATCATGATTAAATCCCATATACTCTCCTCCTTTCTAAAATTAATGATATGTCCAAAAAATAAAGAGATGCTGAATATTCAGCATCTCTCTTATAAATTAATCAATATTATATTTTTCTTTCAACTGCTGTATCTTCTGTTTCTGCCCAATAGAATAATTATCTCTTCCAATATTAATTAAACCATTAGCATTAATAATCATATCTTTAAAAATATTCATATCATTGTTAAAGGTTCCATCATTTCTAGAAATCATCATAGAATTTCTTGGATTAAATACTTCCATAGCAGATTCCCAAAACTTCTTATTCGGCACATAGATAATGTTGAGACAATCCTTTTTCTTCACATAGGTCGTTAGTCTATGCAGTTCTCTTAAGAACGTCTTATGCGTTAGCATAAGTAGAGACTATATCTACATCTCATAGAGATGATACGCACTTCGGATACACTTGTATCCTACTCCTTACGGATAGTCGTTGAGCAGAATTAGAAATTGTAATAATAACCTATTTCTAAAACTTGCTGCTGATTGTACATTGCATATACTTTTAGGATTTCTCCATGAGTAATCTTATAGATTTTTTCTGTATTTCTACTGCATTCACACTTATACTTTCTATCGTATTATGTTGTAGCTCTATAAGCTTTAGCACTTTCCAGCAATTCACGTATTTTAAATTACACTATCGCTAGTATAATTGGCAATTATTTACCATCGAAGTCTGCCGCCATAGTTGCAAGAATCTGTAAAGGCATACCCATTGTATAGTCATCATTAATAGCTACACACTGTACTGCCAGAATAGAACCATAATTAATAGTAGGATTACGATTAATCAATACATTAATACCAGAAGTATCGATGATATTTTGAATAATATCTCTAATACGTTTATCCTCTTTCAGTAATCCTTGCTTATATCTCATATATGCTGTATTATATGAAATATTATAAGTTCTTACCAAAATATTAATTACAGTCTGTTGAAGTAATTCTAATAATGTAAAATAAGATAATGTAACCTGATCTACTCTAAGTTTAGGGTCAGGAACAATAACTGATCTAGATGTAAATCCGCATCTACCACCAATCAGTCTTTTAATAACACCATTCTTATCTTTGCAGATATTAATTACTTCAGTATACAACTCCAGATATCTCTGTTGAAGATTCCACAATAATACATTTCTATGTTTTGGAATTCTGTAAATAGACAATGTATCATCATTAATCTTAGCTGCTAACTTAGCCATCATATTATAGATACCATTGGTTTTTTCATATGTAAATCTACCATCTCTTCTATCAAATGGTCTAAGAGCTGTAGAATACACTGGAATACTATGAATAAAGATTTTATCTCTATTCTCTAGGATATCTTGGTAATAATCAGGTTTCTTGTTTTTATTCTTCTTATGAAAATATTCTAGGATTTCATCAAATCTATGATAAAATTCAATCAATCCAATTCCTTTATACTTTTCATCTAATTTAGTCTTTCTAGTAGATCTCTTAGCGGTGGATTTAATAATTTTAGAAGAATACTTTTGTACTGGTTTACCATTTTCATCGAGATCAATAATTGGTTCTACAATAGAAGCAAATTGATCTTTACCAATATAGCTTTCCAATACATAGAATAAATTCGGATGAATAATTGGATATCCTTCTTTAAGAGTAATCCAACCAGTCATCTCAAAATCTTCACCTACATAGATTACTCTGGAATGACAATATGGGCAGATCATCCCTTCATAATTCTTCCCTTGTGTTCTTTTACATTTACAAGAATATCTATCTGTAAATGCATCAGGGTCTTGCATAGTTTTTGTAAACTTGGATGAGAAAATAGAATTATCACTTTTTAATCCTACATCAATAGCTTTCTTGTCATCCTCAGGTTCATCAATAATGAACCCTTTTCCCGATATCAGATCTTTAGCTTTCTCTTCATCTAGATTTAGTCGTAGCAATCTAGTTTGGAAAGTAAACTTCTTTGATACTGGATAATTAACGGTTAAGTTTAATTCCATATTACTCTCCTTCTCTTTAAAAACAAATAAAAAAGAATGAGTCAAGCTCATTCTTTTTTATATTATCTACTTGTTTTTATCTTTGTCAATCTTAATATGAATACCGCTATCATCTTTTTTAAATTTTATTTTAAGATCAAACAGTATATTTGCAATATCACTAAGTACTCCAGCTATACCACTACTCTCTGTTGGGCTATCATCTGGATAATAGTTTCTCTTAATTCTATGAGTATTGGATTTATCAATACGATTAACGACATGTCTTAATTCTTTCTTTTCATCTGTCATAATAAACATCCTTTCCATAAAAATAATTGTTACTGAATATGATGAGGCATGGTATTCATAGCAAAAATACAACCGTCATCATATGAGCACTCAGGTATTCCTTTAAGATTGATATCTACATGAGTTAAAGCTTCATTAAAGATATCAAATAAATGCATAATTTTACCGTCTGGATATTTGATTTTCCAATCCAGCATTCGTCTTATATCAACATTCATCTCGATATCATTATCATTATATAAGGTATATACTTCTTTACCTTTCTCATCGATGATCTTTAACTCATAATCAGTATTATTTTGTATTGTCATTATTATCACCCTTTTCTCTACTAACAACAATAGACTGATTATGCCACAAATTAATCATTCTTTTATAAAGCAAATTAAGCCTTCTTACTTTGTTATACCTTTTAGCTAAAGTATAGTACAAACTAAGAATACACAAATTAGATGGTCTAGGGATAGCAGCAAAATCACTTTCTTGTTTCGCATCACGTACCATATTCATAATAATCTCAGAATTCCAAACAAGATTTCCATGATTGTCATATATGTCGGTCATTGGATTATCAATAATTTGTTCATCCAAATCGTACAACGCATTATAAACCTCGGGCTTATAATTACCGTTAGCATCTTTGCATACACTAAAGAAATACTTTTCGATGATTGTTGTAGGAATAGCGATAACGTTTGTAGGCAAACGATCATTAGAACCTTTTCTATCAAATACTAATTTCATTTTGTGTTCTCCTTTACTTCATACAAAATAAGTGCTGTAATATAGATATAGCTAAAAGATCCAGTAGATGTAAGTTTTACATCAACGATTTTACCTTTCTCCTTTTCTTGAATTTCTTTAATAGTTTCATCGACTAACCTTCCTACAGAATCATCATCAGTTATATTATAATTATTATATTCTGATGCAATAACATAGCTAACACTTTTTGTTCTCAGCATTTCATTCCTCCGTATCTTTAAGCAAAATATCTATACCAGCCTTGATAATTTTATCTTGCATTTCGCGATTATCATTAATAGTATAGAATAAATCAATCAAGCACAAAGTACTAGGCTTTAGAAATGGTAATTTTTTTATAGTCCACTTATCTTCTTTTTTATCGCGTAACCTTTCTACTTCATCCTTAATAATTTCAGATGCAATATATGCATCCCTGTTGCCATCACCATAGCTATCATGAAAAATGTTATCAACAATACCATCTCTGTAATTGTATAGCATATCATACACAGATGGCTTAATATTTCCATTCTCATCAGTGGAATTCTTAATAAATTCTTTCTCCTCTTCTGTTGTTGGAACACAATAACATTTATTTTTGTCAAATAATAAACAATCATCATCATCAACACGAATTATCATAATATTACTCCTTTCTTAAATCTAATCTGAAATTTCAGATTAATATATATTCAATAATATAATATACAATTATTTTTCATTTTTAAAATATACTGAGCCTAATATTAGGCTCAGTATAGTATTATCTATTTTTGTATTTAACCATCAAGATATTACCAATTCTTATAGGTAATACATTAGCATATACTCTAGATTCAGCATCTATAGGTATATTAAGTTTAACACCTCTAGGTCCTATCATTTTATAGTCTGATTGTTTTACTCTAGTACCATTAATATCTATTGATATAATACGTGCATTCATTCTATACTTATAGTTATTAGAGAAGTAAAATTCATTACCGTTCTTTCTTACTAGTTCTATTCTCATAATATCACTTCTTTAATCCGAATGCTTTCCATACATCTATTTCATGAAGCTTAACTGTAGAGTCATGGAATGCCTTTAATGCTTTAAGCTTTAATGCTGATGCTACCTGTGGCATAGCAACACCAATATCTTTAAATCCAGCTCTATAGAATAGATTTCCTGCGCATACATTACAAATCTTATTAGGTTCTTTATATTCGCATAAAGAAGAGAATCTCATTCTAACTGTCTTACCTAAATATTTATCTTTATTAGTAGAATTCAATTCTATAAGTTTATTTCCTTCTACTATATAAGAATACATCATAAGTTTAATATTATACTTATCTAATGTAATTTCTATAGTTCTCTTAGTACCACAATCAGTTCCTTTAGGAGCTAAGGTAAGATGCTGAAATGCTCTTAATAATAGTTTTTCATTGTACCCACCTTCAGGTGTCTTCTTAGATCTAGAATATGGGCCAGCTGCTAACGCTTTAGCTAATTTAGAATAATCATCTCTAGAAATACCATCAATATAACTTGACATAGCTACATCATAGCCCTTAGTAGGGTCTGGGTCTTTAATAGCACCTTTCATTACAAAAATATTTTTAAAGTTATTAGCAAAAGAACCTTTAGCTTTAGAATCATACATATCCATAGATATATCATCTTTAAGTTCTTTTTTAGCATAGTCTAATAATTCTTTTTCTATCTTATCAGCAGCATACATATTTCTTTCTGGATCAGCTAATTCATCTGCATATTTCTTTTCTAATTGTTTTTTCATTTTATCAATCTTATAAGAAATAGTAAGCATGTTTGTAGTAAATCCAGAGCATAGTATATTGCAATAAGGCTGGAATTTCTGCTGTCTCATTAAATATCTTTTTAATGCAGACAATGGTAATCTATCTTCCATAATAGCATATGAAATCTGATCATTCATATCGCCTAATACATCTTTATTTATAGGTTTATTGATATAATGGAATAAATCAAATAAGTCTTGTTCTATAAAACACTTATTGAACCACCATCTACCTAAAGTAGTAGTAAAAGTATTTTTATTCTTCTTATTACCAATGCCATAAGAATTAGGTGGAATAGTTATAATATCATATGTATTATACTTTGGTGCTTTACCATTTAAAGTACCAAAAGTTTCCATAAGTTTAGAAAGAGATTCTACATCTTTTTGTGATAAATTTAAAAAATAATCTACTTCATCTTTGTTTGTAATCTTTCTAGCAACACGTTTGTTAGTAGATACTGCCATTTATTAGCTCACCACCTTTTTATATATTCTACCTTTATAAACATCAGAAATGACTTTATCACTCAATCTGTTTTTTATATTACATCTATCTTTTTCGGCATAATTATTAGCTCTAATATATTTACTTAGCCCTCTATATTTTCCTATAAATTCATTAGTGGCTTCGTCATATACTTCAAATTCAAGATTATATCTTCTATTATTAGATTGCTCTTCTTGCGTTGCCCATGTACAATTTTCAGGAGAATAATCTTTATTTACATCTATTCTATCCATAGTTGTATTTATTAATCCATGTTTATCAGCAAATTCTTTAAAAGAGTTCCAATTATCCAAAAAATAATTATGGAAATCATGCCATCTATCACAAACTTTTATACCTCTCCCACCATATAGATAATAACGATTATTAGTAGGTCTATAACACCTACCCATCATAGCATGCCATCTATTATTCAAAGCTTTGTATAATGGATCTTTAGTAGAAACATTTGCAGGAATGGCATGCTGGCACTTGCTCTTTCTACCAGTATGACTTGTTCCATGTTTTTTACAAAAATTACTGTAATCTATTTCTTTTGTATATCCACAAATTTTACACTTAGCTAAAAACCTAGGGGCATTATTTTTATATCCTAAGAATTTAATTAAAAACATATCCTCACTAGTTTCCCCTACTTTTTCTTTATAATAATCGTCTTCACAATTCATTCCATTATGAAAATAATTATATTTTAAAA